>MDSV01196315.1_pt1 | contig 34930 bp, 18 predicted proteins | sample 810851 | NCBI WGS metagenome assembly MDSV01 (sample SAMN05326640, study PRJNA326480) | marine metagenome | isolation source: seawater | place: Atlantic Ocean: North East | collected 2012 | reverse complement strand
CGCGAGGAGATGGAGCAGCTCGCGCGCGAGCAGCGCGAGCGGCGCGCGCGCGAGGAGGCGCGCGAGCGCGAGATGCTGGTGCGGGACGAGGAGGGCGCGAGCGACTCGGACGCGAGCGACTCGGACGCGAGCCGAGTCTCCGCGCGGCGAAGCGACGCGCTCGCGTCTGAATCCGAGAGCGAAGCGAGTCTCGCGGGGGACGCTTTTCGGAAGACGGACGGTGACGCTCGCGAAGGACGTTCGCTCGCTCGGTCGCAAACCGAGAGTCGCGGCGATTCTCGAGCGGAGCTCGTCTCGAACGCCGGCGTCTCCGCGGTCGAGGCGGCCGCCGCGCACCGCGTGCCGTCGGTGCGCGACGCGCCGCCGCGCGTGGGCCCGCCCCCGACGGCGTCGGACGGCGAGTGCGTCGGTCTCGGCGCGTTCGACGCGCACCGGCACGAGGACGGCCGAGTCGAGCGCGTCTCGCGAGCGACGGGAAGACGGGTGGTGACGTTCGCGAACGGCACCGTGAAGGACGTGACGATGTCGAAAGAGGGGAACATAAGCACCGTGTACTTCACGAACGGCGACGTGAAGCGCGCGCACCCCGGCGGCCGCGTGGAGTACTTCTACAAGGAGGTGGACACCTGGCACACCACGCACCCCGAGGGCGTGGAGGTGTACCACTTCCCGAGCGGGCAGACCGAGGCGCACGGCGCGGACGGGCGGAAGGAGATCCTGTTCCCGGACGGGCTCCTGCGGCGCGTGTACCCGGACGGCAGGGAGGAGGACGAGCCGACGCCGTGACGCGCGCCGAGGGCGCGCGAGAAAGCGCACGTCGACGAATAGATTATGATCCAGTCACAGGCACCTTGATGAGGCGATTTTCCGAGAGGGCTTTCCACCGCCGCGCACTGCCGGACGCGCTCTCGCGCGGGTCATGGCGTCGGCGTCCGCGCTTTCGGTACCGGAAACGCGCGTTCCCGCTCCCGCTCCCGCGACCGCCCCCGCGCGCGAGCGCGCCTCCTGCCCGTCGCCACGCGCGCGCGGCCGCGTCGCACGGCGCATGCGCGCGTTTCCCGGCGCCGGATCTGTCGACGCCGGTCTTCGTCCGCGCGCGTCCGCGGCGGACGCCAAGTCGGCGACGGCCGCCTCCGAGACGCCGGCGATGACGGACGCGGAACGGACGTCTCTGCGGGACGAGGCCTTGTCCTGGGCGGCGCAGCACGGGCTTCTGGTCGCCACGGAAGGCGCGCCGAGCGGCGCGACCATGGCAGCGAGGTTCACGCACGCGCCCGTGTCCCTCCTGCCGACGCCCTTCCCGCGCGCCGCGTTCGAGCTCGCCGCGGAGGTCTCGCCTCTGTTCGCGGAGCTCAGCGACTCGGTGAGCCGCGACCACGCGTTTTTGGAGACCACTTTGAGTGGCGTCCTGGAGACGGACGCCTTCACGAGAGCGCTGTGGGACGTGTACGTGAGATGCGGCGGCCAAGACGGGCGCCACGCGTGCGAGGTTGGCGTGTTGCGGTCGGATTACATGCTGGACGCGCCGAGCGGCGCGCCGCTGCAGGTGGAGGTGAACACCGTCTCCACGTCGTTCATGGCGCTCGGCTCGCGCGTGCAGCAGATGCACAGGCACGTCGCGGCGTACTTCCCGAACCTCGAAGAAAGGGCGACGCCGGCGGACGACGAAGACGCGCTCGCGGCGGCGGCGGCGACGCTCGCCGCCGGCCACGCCGCCGCCGGCGACGCGAGCGCGCGGATGCTGATGGTCGTGCAGCCGGATGAGACGAACGTGTTCGACCAGCGTCTGCTGGCGGACGCGCTGTTTCGAGACCACGGTGTGCGCGTCACGCGCGCGACGCTGGCGGAGATCGCGGACGAGGCGCGCGAAGAGGACCTCGCGGACGATGCGCGCGATCGGCGTTTCGTGTCGTTTCGCGGCGAACGGCACTCGCTGGTGTATTTCCGCGCGGGGTACGCGCCGAGCGATTACCCGTCGGAAAAAGAGTGGGCCGCGCGTCTGCTGTTGGAAAAGTCAGGCGCCGTGAAGAGCCCCAGCGTCGCCATGCAGCTCGCGGGCACGAAGAAGGTCCAGCAGGCGCTGGCCGTGCCCGGCGCGCTCGAACGCTTCGTCCGCGAGTTCGCCTCCGTCTCCGCCCTCGACGACGCAAAGGCGCGAGAATCGGCGCTCGTCTCTGCGTGCGCCAAGATGCGCGCGGTGTTCGCCGGTCTGTACGCGCTGGACGACGCGGGCGCGTCCGCGGCCGTCGCCATGGCCCTGGCGGACCCGGGGGGCTTCGTGCTGAAGCCGCAACGCGAGGGCGGCGGGAACAACCTGTACGGCGACGAGATGGTCCGCGTTTTGCGAACGCACGACCCGTCGGCGCCGCGCGGCGCGAGCGGGGACCTGAGCGCGTACATCTTGATGCAACGCATCTTCCCGCCCGCGCGCCGAACGACGTGTTTGCGTAAGGGGGAGACGGTCGAGCTGGAGACCGTGAGCGAGCTGGGGATCTACGGGGGGTACGTGCGTGTCGGCTCTCGCGTGACGCGCAACGCGCACGGCGGCCATCTGCTCCGCACGAAGGCGGCGACGAGCGACGAGGGCGGCGTCGCCGCCGGGTTCGCGGTTCTGGACGCCGTCGCGCTCGAGTGATTAATACGTACTTTCTATGTGAAACGATCACCGGATGATCAGTCTCGTTTGTTTGAGAAGGCAAAAAAAAAAACGCCACCTCTCTCGTACGGGCAAACAGTCACACTCGTTTTCGCGTCCCGAGCGCCGAACCTGCGCAATCTGCGGTGCGGATGACGCGTCGTGTTGACGAGTCGCGAACGAGACGCGACTTCGGAAGCGCGCTCGGCGCAAATCGCGGCACACGCTTAGGGCCGAATCCGTGTTCCTACCGACATGTCGTGTCCGGCGGGAGGCGCGATGGCGATGGCCACGACGTGCCGCGCGGTGTCCGGGTACACCGCCGGCTCGTCGACCTCGCGAACCGCTCGCGCGGGCTCGGACGCGGCGTCGTCCGGTCGCGCATCACACATGTCCGCTCGAGGACGCAGCGCCGTCAGGTACGTCTCGAGACGCGCGAGCGGGGCGGTCCCGGCTGGTCGTCCAGGATACACGCCGCGTTTCCCGACGCCCTAGGGTGTTCTTTGACGCCGCGCGCACGCGTCGGCGCGGAACCCTCCCCTTTGCACGCTCGCGCGCCCGCGCGCGCCCCGAACCCGGCTCCCGTTCGTTCCGCGTTTGTGGAGACTAACACCACGCGTTATCCATCCCGTTCGCCTTCCAGGTCCGCCGTGAGGTGCCGCGCGGTGCGCTCGTCTTCGCCGTCCAAGCGCGGCGAGAAGGCGCAGCTCAGCACCGGCAAGGACGGAAGGGGCAAGACAGTGTCCACCAGCGCGGTGTCTCCCCCTGACGCGGAGATTGGTGCGTGCCCCCCCTCCCCGATCCCGCGTGGGCTTTTTAGGCGCCCGACGCGCATTTATCCAGCCTCGGAAAAACGTGGCGGCGCGCGCGCGTGCCCCCCTGAACGGGCCGCGCGCCGCGCCAATCAAGCGACGCGACGCGCGGGTATCTCCCTTTTGGCACCGACGAGCGCGTTCCGCGAGCGATCCGCGTCTTCCCGCGCGCCCTTCCGACGCGCCGAGCTGACCGTCCTCCCCCGTCCGCTCGATTCGCCGAAAACACTCGCGCTCCCGCACGCTCCGCTCCGCGTCCGCCCGCCGAACGCCTCGTTCGCTCGACAAAAAAAAACGAAAACGCACGCAGCCGACTTCGAGTTCGGCTCGATGGACGACCTGAGCAACCTCGGCGATTTGTCGGACGAGCTCAGCGCGAAGGTGGCACAGATGCAGGCGCTGCTCGCGGAGGAGACGAGCAACGTGGGGAGCGTCGTGCTGGACGCCGACACGCTCGCGAGACTCGAGGAGAGCTACAACTCGTCGTCGGACGAGGAGGAGGATGAGAAGACGCGCGTCTCGGCGGCGACCGAACCCAAACCCAAACCCAAAAAGAAGCCGAAATCGCCGAAAGCGAAAGCGAAGACGTCGCCCGCGACCGGGATCACCGCGACGAAGCGCGGTCGCCCGAAGGGCGCGCGCGGGCGCGCGCGCGGCGCCCCCGTCGCCGGCGCGCGCGGCGCGTTGGCGACCCCGGGCTCGGCGCCCGGCTCGGAGACGTCCACCGTGCTTCCCGCGACGACGCGCGCGGGGAACGTCGTGCGGCGCGGCTCTAGGGGCAAGTCCGGGAAACAGAACGACTCCATGAAGACGTATCTGAAGGACATCGGGACGGTTTCGCTGCTCAACGGCGCGCAGGAGGTTGAGCTGGCGAAGCGCATCCAGGATTTGGTGTATCTGGACGGCGTGAGGGACACGCTGTGCGAGGAGCTCGACCGCGAGCCGTCGAGTTTCGAGTGGGCGTGCGCGGCGAACATCTCCGAGGAGGCGCTGGAGACGCGGCTGGAGGAAGGGAAACGGGCGAAGAACCTGATGATCCAGGCGAACTTGCGTTTGGTGGTGTCCATCGCGAAGCGGTACGCCAACAAGAGCATGTCGTTTCAGGATTTGATTCAGGAAGGGTGCGTCGGGTTGATTCGCGGCGCCGAGAAGTTTGACTTCAAACGCGGGTACAAGTTCAGCACGTACGCGCACTGGTGGATCCGGCAGGCGGTGACGCGCTCGATCAGCGATCAGAGCCGCACGATCCGGCTCCCCGTGCACCTGTTCGAAATCATCAGCCGCATGTCCAAGATCGAGCGGCGGATGGTGATGAAGCTCGGGCGCGACCCGACGACGGAGGAGCTGAGCGAGGCGATGGACATGACCCCGGAGAAGATCAAGCAGATCAAGAAGGCGAGCCTGGTGCCCATCTCGCTCAACCAGACGGTCAACGAGGACGACAAGCGTACGGTGGAGGAGACCCTCATCGACGACTACACCGAGAACCCCAACGACGCCACCGGGAAGGTGCTCTTAAAGGAGGACCTGGAGAATGTGCTCAACACCCTCAATCCGCGCGAGCGCGACGTGCTCCGGCTGCGCTACGGCCTGGACGACGGCCGCGTGAAGACGCTGGAGGAGATCGGCAACGTGTTCAGCGTCACGCGCGAGCGCATCCGCCAGATTGAGGCGAAGGCGCTGCGTAAGCTGCGCCAGCCGAGCCGCAACGGCGTGCTCCGCGAGTACCTTCCGACGGAGCTCGAGGCGCAGATCGACACGGCGTGAGGCGTTTTTTTCGCCGTTGTCGCGCGACGCGACGATCGGTTTTGATTTTTAGAGCGCGCGCGCGAAGATGAACCAGCGCGCGCAGCAGCAGCAGCAGCAGCAGCGACAGCAGAGCGACGGCAAGTCCGCGACGCGAGCTTCGTCGACGTTTCACGGGCGTCCCGCCTATTAGTATTATTGGGGCGCCCGGGTCGGCGCGCCGCGGCTTTTCGACGACAAAGCGCGACGAGGGAGGATGTATTTCGCGCGAGACGGCGCGGGACCCACCCAGGCTTCGGGGCTCGCGAAACGGCGCGGTTGTGACACGAAAACGTATCCTTCACACTCTTCGCGTCTTCCGCGAATGTAGACGTGTCGCTCGATGACACCGCGCCGCCTCGAGAAAAGAAACGCGCGCGTCACCTCAGAAACTGCAGCCCCGCTTGGAAGAGCCCGACGAAACCCGCGACGGACAAAACGACCAGTCCGACGACGCGTTTCGCGATGTCCTTCGCCTCCGCGGACGTGTCTCCCGCGATGTCAAGGTTCATCAGGTCCATGTCCCCCATGCGCTGCGGCTTCTGGCCCACGGGGTTGGCGCCCACCGAGCCTCCCAGCGACCCCGTCCCAGTCTCCGCCCGCGTTTTCTCGAAAATCTCGCGCTGCACGGTGCCCTGCGACTTCATCTCGCCCGACGCAAACTTGATGAGCTGGTTGCGCATCTGCGCGGAGGACTCCAGCATCATGAACTTCCCGCTGCCTCCGTACGCCATCGCCTCGTCGAAGGGCATGCCCGCTATCATCATGTCGCGCAGGAACTGCTTCGCAGTCTCGACATCCCCGAACGCGGCGTTGCAGCACATGCAGCTGTACAGCAACTCCTGCCTCGTCGGCAGCGCGAGCGAGGCATCGTCCGCGCGGAGCGCCTTCTCGAACGTCTTGTAGCCCTGCATGCGCTCGCCGCTGGCGTACAGCGCCTTGCCCTCCTGCAGCAGCGCGTCAGGGTCGGGCGGCGGGCCGAACAGCGCCGTCGCGCGCAAGGACTCGCGGCCGGCGACGCGGCCGCGCGGGGCGAGGAACGCGCGCGACAAGCGAACGCGGGACGACAGCGAAACGTCGGAGCGTCGCGATCGCGCGGCGCAGGGAGGCGGGGACGACACCGCGGGACCGCGAGCGCGCGCCGCGCCGTTGGCGGGTGCGCCCGCGGCGCAGAAGGTGCCGGAGACGGCGAACATCACCCGAAACCTTCTTGACTGCACGGGCGAGTGCGCGAGGCGGACCGGTGTGGGCGTCGATCGGAGCGTCGAGCCAGACGATAACAAGATCTCGTGTCACTGTGGCGGGCAGGCGGGTCGGTTTTGCTACACTTGTACCTACCGTACGTCGTCGTCCTCCGCGGCGCTTCTCCCGGGCTCCGCGGACCCGCCCCGATGTGTTCGCCTAGAACCGCCTCCCCCCCCCGTCGTGCACGACGGCGTGTCTCCGCGCGAACTGCTCGAAGTCCGCGGCCGCCTTGGTGACCAGGCCGAGGACCTGCGCGGCGTCGGCGTCGCCCACCTCCCGCGCCACGTCGCGCGCGATTTTCGCCGACTCGCCGCGCGCCTCGATCCGCATCCGCTCCGCGGCGGCGGCGGCGCCCGCGGCGGCCCTCAGGATCTCTCGGTCCGGCGGCGCTCGGCCGCCCTCGACCTCCTTCAGGTACCGCACAATGGCGGCCAGCCTGGCCTCCAGCATCTGCACCGCGGACCCCAGCGCTTTGACGTGCGCGGCGAGCGCGCCGGCGGCGCCGCCGTCCTCGCGCGCCGCGCGCGAGACGTGATCCGCGGCGACGCGCTCCGCCTCCGCCGTCTCGACCACGAACCGGGTCTCGCGAAAAATGTGGGTTTCGGGTTCCACCGCCGTCGCGGCGCGAACCGAGGACTCGTACAGCGTCACGGGGAGCGAGCTGTTCGTCGCGTCGTCCGCCTCCTCCGCGTTCGCGCGCGCGCGCCGCGGGTCGAAGAGCAGAAGCACCGGGTTCTCGTTGAGGCGCGACAGCGATCGGTGGATGGGCATGTCCACCTCTCTGTCCACCCCCGAGCCCGTGGCGTACCACCCGACCACCTCGAACGTGGGGAACACCTGCTTGTACCTCGCGATTTGGTCGGAGAGGTACGAGGCGTCCAACCCGGGCGCGTCCGTCGCGGCGTCGCGCGTCGTGGCAACCTCGAAGGATGTGCAGATCTCAACCTCGCGCGTGCCCGTCTGAAACCCGAGCAAGCACCCCATGACGCGCTCCACGGAGGTCTCGCCGGGGTCGAGCTGCGCGGCGACGCGCGTGTGGTGATCCGACACGTTCATGAGCACCAGAGGGTGCAGCTTGTACACCTCCATCGCGGTTTCGGCGCCGAGTCAGGGGCGGACACCCGCGCGAATCCGAACTGGCGTTGTTGACGTGAGCGAGGCACTTTCATGGCCCGAGCGGGCGCGAAATTGAACAAGCGTGTTTTCGGGGCTCTCCCTCGAATTCGATTGGCGGGGCAAACGCGCGCGGCCGCCACACCGTCACCACACACCGACGCGCTTCGGTGACACAGACCCAGCGTCCTCGATCGCCCTCGGAGACCCGAGCCGCTCGATCGCGCACGGAGCCCCCGCTCTTCGCGCCGTGAGACTCCAGCTGTCGGAGACGGAATCACCCGCCGCAGGCGTGATCGGCAGGGCACCGGAGTCCAAAACCACCACCGCGCGAGATGCTGCCCCTCTCGCTGCTGAAGACGTCCCAGGGCCACCCAATGGTACGTCGAGCCGACGTTTTCGTCTCGCGAGCCCCCATCCGCGCGCCTTCTCCGCGGGTGCCCTGACACGGCGCGCGCGCCGCCCGAGACGCGCATTTAGGCGATCGCGCGGCAAACGACCGCCCGACGTCGACGAAGATCTGACGGCTCGCGCCGCGTCGCTGACAAACCCACCCTTTTTCGCGCCGCAGCTGGTGGAGCTTAAGAACGGCGAGACGTACAACGGCCACCTGGTGAGCTGCGACACGTGGATGAACGTGCACTTGAAGGAGGTGATCTGCACGAGCAAGGACGGTGACCGGTTCTGGCGCATGGCCAACTGCTACGTGCGCGGGAACACCATCAAGTACATCTGCGTCCCTGACGAGGTGATTGGCCTCGTCGAGGAGGAGAACCTCAAGAAGCAGCAGCAGAGGCCGGCGGGCGGTCGGGGACGCGGGCGCGGAGGCAGAGACGGAGGCAGGGGCGGGCGTGGGGAGGGGTTTGGCGGGCGCGGCGGGCGCGGCGGGCGCGACGGAGGTCGTGGCGGCCGAGGCGGGCGTGGAGGCAGGCAATGAACGAGGCGACGAGACGCGAGAGGCGCTTCCCGAAAGCGACGCGAATAAAAAGTCGCGCGCGAATCCGCGCGATTGTTCGCCGCAAGACCGCCGACGTTTGTTTGTTTCGTTTGCGAGAGCGCGTGTGACGCCGCGAAACGCGTTTCCCTTCTTTTTCTTTTTTCACCACCTCAGGAACGCGCGCGTGCGCCGCGGTTTCGTCGCCGCCTATGCCTTCGCCGCTCCGCTCCGGCTTGTCTTCGCGTCGTCACACCCTCAGTCCGTACCCCGACGACCCCTGCGACCGCATCGCGTCTTTCCTCGTCGTCGCCACCCGGTACAGCGCCGCCGCGCCCAGCAGGTACCCCAGCGTCCACATCGTGCTCTCGAAGAACGTCCACCCCAGGAAGAAGTCCGCCATTTTTTCCGAGCGCTTCGCGCGCCCGGCGTTGCTCCAGCCGTAGTAGTTGGCGCCGTTGACCGACGACGCGATAAGCTGAAACAGCACGAAAAAGCTCTGCAGATACACGTAGTAATCCGTGAGCCGCCCGTTACGCGTCGCCATGCCCTTGTACCCGCAGTAAAAGGCGTACATGCCGACGATCCCGTAGATTATGACGTTAAACAGCGCGTACACCACGTTCACGCCGTCCACCGCGCCGCCGCCGGATAAAATCACCGTCCCGAGGAAGTTGAGCAGGAATAAACAGAGCGTGTACAAGTACGCGACGTGCGCCAGCTGCACCGCGGCGCGCGCGTTCGCGTTTTCGATGTCGTCGCTGTTGTAGTGCAGGACGTTCAGGTAGAGGGGGTAGTTGTAGTCCTCCCTGCGACGCGAGAAAAAAGGTGGGGTTGTATGGCGGCGACAGGAGGCGGTGAGACATATGAGCGCGACGGTCGGCGATGGGGAGCCGCCGCGGCGAGCGGAAGGAGGCGAAGAAGCGCGCGCAAAAGCTCGCGTAAAAAAAATGCGCTTCGTCGCGCCACGACGCCGAACACGCGCGCCGTGGGAAAATCGTCGCGCCGGCGGGAGGACGCCCGCGGGGCTCCGGCGCGGGTTCGTGTTCATGTTCGCGTCGCCGCGAACGTATCACCGCAGACCGCTCGCTCCGCCTGCGGTGGTCGTCGTGAGCGCGCGTGCTCCGCGCGCGCTGAACGGTGTCCCCCACCGCCGGTCCAGGGATCGCGCGCACGCACCAGTCGACTTTGCTCTGCTGGTCGAGTCTCCGCTCCTGGTACTGGTTGATGCTCCGGTTGACGGCGGTCTTCACCGCCGTACCGGCGAGCGAGCCCGCGATGCCGAGCGCGGACATGCTGACGGGTCGCGCCGCGCACCTGTCCGGTGCGAGAGGGAGACGCGCGCTTCACCGCGCGCGGCCGAGTGCGCCTGGAGACGCTCGCGTTATGTCGTTTATTTCGCCAGACCGCGCGACCGTTGTCGTCTCTCGACTGAAGGCCCCAACGAACCCCCGTTTTTAGACCGGTGATTCGAGTCTTTCGCGAAGAATCCGGAGGATCTCCCCCTCGGTGTCCGCACTCCCGCGCGCGCGTCGCCGCGTACCCTCCGCGCGTGTCCCGGGCTCCGAGGGTCGCCCCGAACCGCCGACCGAGGTTTCGCTCTCTGTCCTCGGCCGTCTCCGTCCCGGCAGGTCCGCCGTCCGCGCGAAACACCAAAGGGGAATAAGGCGAGCGCGATGGGCGACGAAGACCCCGTCATGCCCGTGGGCGACAACGTGACGTTCGAGAACACGTACATGCAGAAACCCGAAGAGTTCGGGGAGGTACGTCCCGGCACGAGACACGCACGCGGATCGCGGCGTCGTGGTCGAGAAAGATTCCTCGTTTCCCTTCGATCGACCCGACGCCGCGGAGACGGACGAAGCCATTCAACCCCGTCCCATTTTTGGAACGAACCGAGAGGCCGCAGAGTACTGACGTGTTTTCTCGTCGCCGTCGTCCTCGTCCGAACCGAAACGCCGAAAACACGACAGGGGTACAAGTTCATGCGCGGCCCCGTGCAGAAGATCCTGACGGACACCATAAAGGAGCGCCTGGAGGGGACGCAGTACGACCCGTTGAAGAGCGCGCAGATCGCGAAGGAGCTGGCGGACACCGTCAAGGAGCGCGTGAAGAATCTCGGGTACGAGCGATACAAGCTCGTCGTGCAGGTGACGGTGGGCGAGAAGACCGGCCAGGCGCTGCGGCTGGCGTCGCGGTGCTTGTGGGACACCGCGACGGACAACTTCGCCTCGGACTTCTACGAGAACTCCAGCGTGTTCTGCGTCGGGATGGTGTTCGGGCTGTACTACGAGTAGTCACCTCTTCCGGGCGCGCGGCGCGCCGCGGCGAATCAAAATCCACGTCTCGTCGCGGAAACGCTCAGAGACGCGCAAAAAGTCTCTTGTCTGGTCTCGTCTCTAATCCGTCTCGACGCCCGCCGCGGAACACGCGGCCCACGCGATCCCCACCACCACGCAGAGCACCGACGAACACATCGCCAGCCCCCGCGCGACGCGCGCGCCGCCTCTCTTGCCGAGCGCGCGCGTCCCCGCGCCCCAGCCGGCGGCGAAGGCGCCCATGGCGACGACGACGGCGCACACGAATCCGCCAAAGTACCCGAACACCAGCGGCTCGTCGCGCAGCGCCATCGCCGGGAGCACGCCCAGGATCGCGCCCGGGCCGGCGGCGCCGTGCACCACGCCCGCGAGGACCGCGAGCCGGTCGGTGACGAGCGAAGAGCTCCGCGTTCCTTCGCTCACGTGCGTCGACGTCGCCGTCATCGGCGACGTCTCGAGCTCTTCCGTCGCCGCGAACAGCTGAGCGCGTTCCGCATCCTCCCCGTCCGCGTCCCGCAGCCGCTGGTCCACCTCGCGCACGCCGTAGACCCCGAGCGCGACCATGAACGCGCCGACGCCCAGCCCCATCCACCGCGACGCGGCGCGCACGAACGCCTCGTCCGCCTCCACGCGCAGCGCCAGCAGGACGAGGAACACGCACAGCAAGCCCACGCTGTGGCCGGCGCCCCAGCGCGCCCCGAGCGCGAACGCGCGCGACGGCGAGTTGCCCACCGAGAGCGACGCCACCGCAGAGATGTGGTCAGCGCCGGTGACCACGTGCAGCGTCCCCATCGCCACGCCCCCCGCGGCCGCCGCCGCGACGGACGTGGGGTGGGTCCCACCCATGACCCCCCGCGTGAGGTGTTGTGCGCGGACGAGCGTCCGCGATCGTCCGCGACGGGCGTGGGAAGAAGTCTTTGTGTTGAATAAAAATCACTCCAGTCAAAGTGGTGTCGCTCTATCCTGCACTTCGCTTTGTGGTGGGGCCAGTCTGCGTTTTGGCACGCCTTCGAGCAATACCGTCCAAACTTGCACTTGCACTCGAAACACGACCGCTTCCCACCGGTGCCGTCGGTCCGTTCCCCCGCCGCGCACCATCCACACTTTCTCTCGCCGAATAACTTGGTGCGCGTCATCGCCTGCGACGCCGCGCAAAACTTTGCCCATAAGAGCGAATCTCTGCCCTCGCTCTCGTCGCGCTCGGTTTCGCTCTTGGTTTCGCTCTCGGTTTCGCTCTCGGTTTCCCACTCGGATTCGTCGGTGTCCGCGACGTGAAACCAGTTGCCCCCGCAGCCAGTCTCGACGCGGTCGCCCAACACGTCCGCCGCGAGGCGACGGAGAATCTCCAACTCGTCCGGTGGATATGAGTTATACTTGGAAAAGGTTTCCCCGAGGGGGGATCGGTACTCGGAGTTGCAATAGATGAACGACGCGGCTTGGTCGTTAATCGACTGCCACATCTTGGGCAGCGCGCCCTTGCTATGGGCTTTCTTGAGATATTTCTTGAACTCACGCATCAAGCGCGAGTCGTAATCGCCGGCCACGTGCGGATACTCTCGGTCAGGATCGGTGAGTGCGCCAATCAACTCGCCGGAAGCATAGTACTCGTCCTCGCACCTCAAGTTGAAAGAGTCCGTGAACCGCGTGTACACGCGCGCGAGTTCGACGTTTCGCGCCCAATACAACGGTTCGTTCGGAATCGGGTGTGTCATTTGACAGTGAAGCATCCGGCGAAAGGACCGCTCTTGCTTCTTTCCTACAAGAGAAGGTACCATGTGTGAAGGGAAGTCAGGGTCGGGTAGACGCACAATTTCCATCACCGTCTCATACATTTCCGTGATGATGTCTTCCTCGAAGTCGGTGAGTACCCGCGCAGGCGTTGATGGAGGCAAATTATCCCGTCCTTCCTTGATCATCACATCGAGTCCGGCGCAGCATTTCTTGTACTTCTTGCCGCTGCCGCACGGGCACGGTTCGTTGCGCGCGGGCGCCATGAAGTGGGCAGTGCGGGGCGATGCGATCTCACAACTGCCTTTTCCCGCGAAGGTTTCGCCAAATCACGAAACACGAAAACTTGATGTTAGCTTTTGCACGCCGCATTGGCACAGGGGGCGCCCGAGCGGCGGCGGGCGCCGTGGAGGATGTCGCCCCCACTCCGCGACAGAGACGCGTGGGGCGCCCCTTCGGATGCGGAGGACGCAGTCTCCTCGCCGCGATCTCCCACCGCGGACGCCGCCGAGAGGTTGGTGCGAGCGGCTTCGCTTTCGCCCTCGGCGAGTCCGAGAGCGAGCCTGGACGCGCGGGAGGGCGACAGGCCTCGTCCGCGCGACTTCTTCGAGCGGGACGACGAGGAACGGGACGCCGAGGCGAAACCGAGCGAACGCCACGAGCGCGGTTCGACGGACGGCGACGCCGTCTCGACCGACGGCGGACCCCCGCGCGCCCCCGGAGCGCGTGAGCGCGTCGCGTCGTCGGATGGACACGTAACGAGCGAACGCGCGACGCGTTCCGAGCCCGTCCCGGACGCGGCGGAGGTCGCCGAGCGAGTCGACGCGTTGGTCTCCGCGGCGTGCGCGCGCGGCGTCTGCGCCGCCGCGCGGACGCTCCGAGAGGCGATGGCGATGGCGACCGCGGAGACGAGTGATTCGCACGCGACGCGCGGGCGGGACGGCCGCGCCGCGCGCGCCGCGGCCGAGGCGCTGGCGGATGCGCTCGCGCGGCGCCTCGCGCCGGGTCTCGCCGAAGCGCTGCGACCGCCGCGGGAGTCGTCTCCGCATCCGCCGGACGCGGAGACACTCGGAACGACGGAACGCGGTTCCGAACGTCTCGACCCCGAGGACGACGCGCTTTCCGATGTCGACGGAGTGCGCGCGATGGATGATTGGTCAGCCGCGCGGATCCCGGATCCGCGCGGCGTCCTTCTCGCCGCGTCGCTTTTGGCCTTCATGCCGAGGGACCCGCCCGCAATCCGCGATCCGGACCCGCCCGCGCCGGACGCGCACCGCGTCGTCTCACCAAAAGCTGGTGCGCCTCGCGAGCGCGGGCCTCGCGAGCGCGTGCTCCTGGCGCTGCGCGTCGCGCTCCGCGCGCGCCTGGGGACCTGCCTCGAGGCGGCGCGCGCCGGCGCGTTCCCGCCGCTCGCGCGGTTCCTGCTCTCCGCGGCGCGCGACGCGGAGGCGCGTCCGTCGCCCGCGACGAAATCCGTCGCGCGTCTGGCGCGAGAGTGCGTCGCGCGCGTCGCCGCGCAGACGTGCGAGCCGGCGGACGTGCGGTCGTACCTGGCGATGGCGCGCGGCGCCGGAGGGTCCGGCGCCGGGAGAGGCGCGCTGGCGGAGGCGCTGGCGGAGGCGCTCGAGCGCACCGAGAGCCTCGGCCCGGCGGCGACGTTCGAGCTCGACGGCGAGGGCAGCGGGCTGCTGGGCGCGACGGGCGGGGGCGAGGGAGCGGGCGCTCACGTTGTGGCGGGCGCGGGCGCAGACGCCGGCGCTGATGCTGCCACTGGCACTGCCGCTGGTGCCGCCGCGACGACCGTCCCAGGCGGCGGCGCGGGTTTGCTTCGCCGGATCGCGTCCGCCGTCGCGGGCGCGACGGTCGGGCAGTCGGAGACGAACCCGCGCGCCTCGAAGACTCCGCGCGGCGCGTTCGGGAGGAAAAAGGAGTGGCCGTTCCGCCGCGGGTTCGCGGTGGTCACTTGGTTGTACGTCGAGAGTTTCCGCGCGTCGCGCGCGGCGGAGGACGCCGCCGCGGCGTCCGCCGCGATGGCGTCGGCGTCCGCGTCCGCGCGCTGGGGCGACGCGTACCGGGCGTCCCCGGCGGCGGCGGCGGCGGCGGCGGCGGCGGCGGGCGGGGACGCGCAGGAGCACATGCCTCGTCTGTTCAGCTTCCTGAGCACGGACCCGTCCGATGCGAACGGAACCGCGCAGGGCGTCGAGGCGTACTTCCACGGGCCGTTTCTCGTCGTCGAGGCGACGGGCGCGGACGGCCGCCGAGCCGCCATGCCGTTCACCACGCCGTTCGCGACGAAAACCTGGCGGTGCGTCGCGGTGGAGTACGAGCCGCCCGCGGCAGACGCCGCGTCTCGCGCGGCGAGGACGCGCGACGACGCGGCGCTCGCGCGGCGCGCCGCCGCGCCGCACGGCGAGGTGCGCCTGTACCTGGACGGCGCGGTGGTCGAGTCGCACCGGTTCGAAGTGCCGCCCGTCACCGGCCCGCTCGGGTTCTGCTGCGTCGGCACGAACCCGCCGGCGGCGATGGCGGGCATGCAGAGGCGCCGGAGGCAGTGCGCGCTCTTCGCGTCCGTGGGCCCGGTGTACTTTTTTCGCGAAGCCGTCGGCGCGCGCGCGGCGGCGGAGCTGGCGGCGAGGGGGGGGACGTACGTGCCCCGATACGGCGCGCGCGGCGGTGCGCCGCCGACGAGCCCCGTGGACGCGGTTCACGCGCGGCTGGACGCGGCGCTCGCCCCGAAACTGCTCCAGGTGCTGCACCCGGCGACAGCGGCGGCGGCGAGCGGAGATCGCGGGGACGCGTCCGGGGACGGACCCGCGACTGTTTGTGACCTGTCGCCGCTGGGCGGCGGCGGGACCCGGAGCGATCGCCGCGGGTCGCTCCTCGGTCGCGCGGTGGCGACGGCGCGAACGCCCCTCCGAGACGCCATAGGACGCGCGTCGCCCCTCGGGGCGGCGGCGCTGCTCTCGCTGATGTGCGCGGAAGAGGAAGAAGAAGACGCCGCCGCCGCCGCCGCGCTCGTCCCGACCCTCAGAGCCGTCTCGGCGTGTCTGGTCGGCGACGCGGCGACGGCGGCGTCCGCCGTCGCTGCGCTGGAGGCGGCGGCGTTCGCGCCGACGCTGCGGGTTGTGCTCCCGCGCGCGTTAAAAGGGCTTCGAGACGCGACGAAGCGCGATGGCGAAGCGGCGGACGAAGCGCTCGACGCCGAGGAAACGAAGGCGGTGCGGGCGCTGGAGGTTTTGGTCGCCGAACGCGCGCCGCGCGGTTCGGAGCTGCGGGCGAGTCTGTGCGCGGCGTTCTTCGCGTCGTTCGAGGCGTGGACCGGAGGCGACGCCGCCGAGGTTCGAGCCCGGAAGGCGGAACCGTCGCCGGGCGTGGGCGTCCCCGCGCTCCTCGACGTGCTCCGCGTCACGCACGCGTTGGCGCACGCCGAGGGAGGCGCCGCGCTGCGCGCCGCGGGGGGCGCCGCGCGCCTGCTCGACGCCGCGAAAAACCGCGCGCGCTTCCCAGTGTGTCATTCTTCGGGTCCCGTCCGCGGCGGGCCCGGGGGCGGACCGGAGGGGGGCGGCCCCGGGGGCGAGCGGCGCGGCGCGATTCCGGTCCCGACGCGCTCTATGGTTCCCTCGAGCCTCCGCGCCGGGGTCGGAGGCGCCCCCCCGCCCCCCTCCCTTTCGGAACACGCCCCGTTCGGCGTCCGCCCGCCGAACATCCTTCCGACGCTTTCGACGACGAACACGAAGCGGCGCGCGTCTTTACCATCGTCGTTCGCCGCGCGCGGCGCGCTCCTGGACGCGCTCGTGGCGCCCGTTTCGGCGCTGCTCCGCTCCGACGCGAACGCGCGGGAGGCGCTGGCGGAAGTGGTGGCGTTCGCGGGCGACTGCGAGGACCCGCGCGCGGCGTCGCGCGCGCTGCTGGCGGCGCTGGCGGTGGCCGAGTCGCCGGGCGCCGCCGGCGCGGAGTCGCGGCGCGCTCTCGCGCGCGCCGGCGGCGCCGACGCGTGCGCGGGGCTGCTCCGGGCGCTGGCGCTGCGCTACGAGGAACGCCGCGGGGACCCGCGGGAAACCGTCGGGGACGTCGTTCACGACCGTTCGGATGACGACGCGTCGGCGAGTAAAGAAAAACAAAAACGTTCGGGCGACTCGACTCCGTCGTCTCCCGCGGACGCGGAAGACGACGACGACGCGGAGACTCGACTCGGCGCGGGTGAGCTCGCGGCGTCGTGCGCGCGCGTCCTGAGCGCGCTCGCGCGCGGCGGCGAGCTCGCCGGCCCGGGTGAGCGCGCGGTCAGAAAAGACGCGTCTTTCCTGGACGCCGCGCTCGCCGAGCGCGCCGCGCGCCACGCGTTCCGGCTGGCGCCGCGCGCGCTGCTCACGCCGGAGGCGTGGTCGAGTCTCATACGGAACGCGACGGACGCCGCCACGCTGGGCGCGGCGCTGGAGTCCGTCCCGCGCGCCTCGGCGGCGACGCGCGGACGCGCGCTGGCGGACGCGCGCGCGCTGTTCCGTTCGTCCGCGAACCCCGGCGACGCCGCCGGGGTTCGCGACGCGCCGGAAATCGCGACGCGCCTTTCAACTCTCCCCGAGTGGCCCGAGTGGCTGGTCGAGTGCGTCGTCCGCGAAGCCGCCGACGCGGCGGACCCGCGCTCGGACGAGACGTCGCGCGCCGCGGCGCGCGAGTCGGCGCGAAACGGCCTGGACGCGCTGGACGCGCGTTGGGCCCGCGAGAGCGCGCGCGCCGGCGGATGGCGACACGTGGAGACAGCCTTGCGCGCGTTTCGCGAGAGCGCCGTCGACGCCGCCGACGCGACGCGCGCGCGCGCGCGTAGACGCGCGCGCGCGGCGCGGATGTGCTCGGAGCTCGCGCTCGGCGCGCACGCCGCGTACGTCGCCGCCGCGTTGCGCCGCTCGCGTGAAACCGCGGGCGAGCCGTCCTCTTTTTCGGGGACGGACGCACGCGTCGCCCCCGCGGAAATGACAAAAACAGACGGTACGAGCGTCCGGGACGCGACGCGAGCGACGCTCCTGGCGCACGCGCGCTTTTTGTCGCGCGTCGTCGCGGAGGCGCTCGCGGAGGACGCTCCAGCGGGCGCCGACCCCAAGACGGAGCGCGTCTCATCGGAAACCTCCATCTCGTCGCCGGAACGCTCCGAGACGTCCGGTGTCGAGACCGAAGAAGAAGCGAAAGAAACGACGACGACGCGTCTGGGCTTGCTTCGCTCGGCGCGCGCGCTCGTGGACGCCCTCTTCGCATCGACCGAAGGCTCGGCGACGCTTCCGTTTCGCCGCGACGTCGCCGCCGCCGCGCTGCGCGTCGCGCTGCTGAGCCTGCGCGCCGCTACCGCGGAAGAAGAGGAAACCGCCGCCGACGACTCCGTCACGCCGGGAACGACGGAGACGACGAAAGCGCCGACGACAAAAGCTCCGCCGTCTCGTCTGGCCGCACCGCTGGCCTCGCAGGCGTGCGCGGAAGCCGCCGCTTCGGCGGACGGAGTCGGCGCGGGCGGGATCTCCGCCGCCGACGCGCTCGGGTACGCGTTTTTGGGCTTCGCCGCGGAGCGAAGACCGAGCGGAGACGCGGCGGCTTCGTTCCCGGGACCGGAACCCCGCTCCGCCGCGGAACGCGCCGCGGAACTCGGCCGGTGCCTCGCCGCGACGCACCGCGTGCTCGCGCCGTACCTCCAGAAAGGCCGGTCGCTTCGCGCGGCGATCCGCACGCGCGCGCCCCACTTCGCGCTCGCCGCGCTCTTCTCGGAGCTGCGGCGGAACGAGAGACGTCGCGAGTCTCGATGCGGAGGGAGGAACCCCGCCGTCTACGGCGGGGTCGAGACCGTCTCGGCGTTTCTGTGCGCGCACCTGCTGTGCCTGGTCGGGCGGTGGCGGTCGGACGTCGCGGAAGCGTGCGCGGACGGCGAGGACAGCGCCGGCACGTGCGCTTCCGCGAGCGCGGCGTCCGAGCTGCTGGGCACGGCGGAGCCGACGCGCGCGATGCTCACAAGCATTCCGGCGGCGGAAGCCGTCGCGGCGGCGCTTGCGCCGCCGTGGTCGGACGCGCTCGAGTCGACGCTCGCCGCGGAATCCAACGCGCTCGCGAGACTTCGTCTCTCGACGGAACCGGACCCTTCAGGCGCGCGCGCGGAGGACGACGACAATGCTTGGGCGACGGAAGCGTCGCGAAGCTCGGCGCGGGCCGACGCCGAGCGCGCCGCCGCGGACGCGCGCGAACGCGCCTTCGCGGCGTTCGACGCGCGCTGGCGGAGACTCGGAATGGAGACTCGGAGCGGAAACGAAGAATCGGGCGACGAAGAATCGGAAGACGCGCCCTCGGCGAATCTTTCCGCGAAGACGGCGCACGTCGCCGCGCGGTGGCGCGAGATCCTCGAGCGCGCGTCCTCCGCGCGCGCGGACGCGAGGCACGCGGCGCTCGAGTCGGCGCGGCGGCGCGACGAAGCGTGGCGAGCGTTCGCCGAGCGATGCGCCGACGCCGGCTTCGGCGCGCCGCGGTCCGCGCCGAGGCGAAGGGCGCCTTCGGACGACGTAAGCTAATAATAAGGGGACGTCTGCCTACTGAGAAATAAGAAAACGGCGCGTGTCAAAAGTGTGAATATGTAGCTACGATACACGACTCGTACCGTCACACTTTTAACGAACAGTACGGATCATCACCGTCTCCTCTACCTTCCCTCCACCTTGATGGTGTCGTGCACGGCGAGCGCGAACCGCGCGGCGACGTCGGGACGCGCCGCCGACAGGGCGGTCATGCCGGGCGACGACGCCACCGCCGACCAGTCCCGCCGCGCGCACCGCGCGGCGGCTTTCCACAGCCCGCTGATGTGCTTCTCCTGGGCGATGCGCGCCGCGCCCGCCGCCACGTCCGCGCGCATCTCCTGCAGCAGCCTTTGCTCGCAGTACGCCGCGAGGCCCTTCACCTCGTACCGGGTCGCGGCGTCGTGCAGCTCCGGCAGCGACGGCAGCGGCGGGTGCAGCGGGATGCGGTACATCCAGCGCAGCATCGCCACCAGCGTCGCCGTCGACGTCTCTGGCGGGAACACCAGCGTGACCCTCCTCTTCCCGCCGCCAGCCTCCAGGGCGCGCCTGAACGCGAACGTGGCCAGCACCGCCAGCACGTGAACCAGGTGCACGGCGACGCCGAGCAGCTGGCCCAGCGCCGCGCTCCGGCCGCCGAAAGCCTTGCAGGCGCGGTCCACCAGGTCCTCGCGCCGCGCCAGCGCCGCCGCCACGGGCCTCTGCTGCATCAGCCGTTTCAAACCCGGGCTCGCCGCCGCCAGCACGTCGGCGTGCGCGTGAAGCTTGATGCGGCCCGTGCCGCTGACCAGCTCGACGTCCCCGGGGGCGTGGCTGCCCTTCTGAGGCACGTGCAGCGAGCCGCCCATCAGACCGCCCTTCTGCCCCAGCCCGCGCGCGTTCAGCTTGCCCAGCATCTTGGCGTTCATCTTGGGGAAGCCCTCGCGCTCAAACGCGGCGACGTCGGGCTCCGGCTCCTCGCCGCGCGCCTCCTCCGCCTCTCCGGGTCCGCCCTCCGCCCTCCCTGTTCGCTCGTCGCCGCTCGCCATCGCCGCCGCGCGTTCCTCCACCGTGCTGAGGTGCCCGTGCCTGTGCGCGTCGAACGCGTCCTCCTCGTCCTTCTCCGCGCCAAACTCGGGGAACGGGAGGTACGACGTCAGGTCCACCGCCACGCACTCCCCGGCGTCCTTCGCCTCCTCCGCGTCGTCCGCCATGTACGCCGCCGCGTGCGGGTCGCGCGTGCCGTGCAGGAGCACCAGCGCGCCGTCAAGCGCGCTGCCGCAGTGCCCGAACCGCGGGTCGGTGTCGGATTCGGGGTCGAACCGAGCCCACTCCGCGGTGGGGAAGTGGAACGCGTACGTGTCCCCGAGCGCGCCGTCGCGAAGCAACACGCGCCCGCCGTGCACAATCCAGTTGTGGCCGTACGTCGCCGTCGCGTAGTCCACCCTCGGGCTCGGCACGTTTCCCGACCGCGGCACCTGCGTCCACCGCAGCGCGTTCTTCGCGCCGAGCTGCAGGCACCACACCAGCATCTCCGTGCACGTCTCCGAGGGAGACAGCACGTACAAAACGCCGTTGGCGGAGGTCATGGCGCACCCGTCGCCGCCGGCGGGTCGGCGCCACCGCGTTTCGATGGCCAGCCACTCGCCGGCTTCCAAGTCGAAGCCGTACAGGTCGTCGTAGTTTATGACGTCCGCGCCCGGCCGCACGTCCCGCCCGCCGAAGACGAACATGACATCGTCGGAGACGCACGCGCGGTGGTTCGTGCGCGGCGCGGGGGGCGCGCCCGTCGCCGCGACCAGCCGCCACTCGCAACTCACGAAGTCGAAGCGCCAGAGATCGTCCAGGCACCCGAACTGGCCCTGCCCCCCGAACACGTACAGCGCGTCGTCCACGGTCACGGCGCTGTGACCGTACCTGCCGGGGGGAGCGCCGACGGCGGGGTCCGCGGCGCGCGCCGCCACCTCCGAGCTGGCGCCGCGCCCTGACCACCGCTTGACGGCGGTGAGGAACTCGCCCTCGGGGGTGAGTCCGCCGTACGTGTACAGCTCGCCCTCCCACACCACGGACGCGGCGCCGACGAGGTACGACTCGGGCGCCGCCTGCTCCGAACCCTCGTCCTCCTCGTCCGACGCGTTCAGGTCCTCGTACGTCTCCACGACGTTCGTCGGCGCGGGCGTCTCGCCGCGGGGCGCCGAGGGGGAGGACCGCTCGAACCCGTCGCGCGTCTCGGGATGTTTCTCGTTCGCGCGCGACTGGAGCTCGTCCCGCGCGATGGCGGCGATGAGCTCGCCGCGCGCATGGCTCAGCGGCAAGCCCCGCGTCGCCGCGAGCTTGGAGAGCTCCGAGGTGGACATGCGCTGAAGGGGGACGCCGTCAATCTCCACGTCGTACGTCTTGGACAGATCGTTCAGCGCCTCGGCCTGCGCGAAGACGTCCACCGGGGCATCTCGCGCCGAGCCGGGGCTCTCGCCGTCGCGGCCTCGGCCCATGGCGGGCTCCCTGAAGAGAGCGGTGCGCTCGGCTCGAAGCTTGTTGCGGCCGGCGAGCGAACCCGAGCGTGCGTCGGGCGCGGTGTGCGGCGCGCGTCTCTGCTTGGCCGGGGCGAGGACGGTGGGCCCGAGTTTTCGCATTGCCGTTGTCTCTTTACAGGCTAAACTCTGACGACGTCGCCTCGTCGCGGTCGGGAAATTTTAACCCACGAACGCCGGTTCGCGTAGCAACCGAAGCGTTCCCGAGAGGTGTTACACCAAGAAAGTTTTTCTCGATCGATCGTCTCGGGTCTCGCGCTGGTCTCGTGCCCCGACGCGGTCATAACCGCGCGCGGCCGTCGGCCCGGCGGTGACGCGCAGACTCTCTCGCGGGCGCCGAGGAGTCGGACCGTCATGGCGACGACCACTCTGTACGGCGGCGCGCCGCTCCCGCCGCTCGCGCCCGCGGCGGACCGCCTGGAGGCGTCGCGAGGCGCGGCTGGCGGTTGGAACGCGCAGCATCGGACGACCCGACGCACCGCGCTCGGGGTGGCGCTCGCGTTCGCGTGCGGCGGCTTCGCCGCGCTCGCGCTGATGACCACCCCCGCGTACGGCATCGCGCGCGCCGAGCGCGACGGCGCGGGCGCCGCGGGAACCCGCGCCGGCGTCCGTCTCGCCTCCTCGGAAGGATTCGTCGACGACGCGGTCGCCCCCGTCTCCCCCGCCGCCGCGCTCGGCGGCGCGGACGCCGCGGACGCCGCGGGCCTGCTGCGCGAGCTCGGGAACGCGCTCCCCGATCCGCAGCGCGCCCGACTGGCGGCGCTCATGGACGCCGCGCGCGTTATGCCCGAGGCGACGTTCGCGCGGCTCCGCGCGGCGGCGGCGGCGGCGGCGGCGGCGCCGGACGCGTCGTCCCGGGCGGACGCGACGGAGGCGTCGGCGCGCGCGCTCGGCCGCGTCGCCGCCTTGGACGAGCGCACCGCGAGCGTCGTCGAGTTGTTCTTCGTCGATGACCTGGCTTTGGACGAGACGACACAAAAGGACGGCGGGGTTTCGAAAGCGGCGCTGGCGATCGGGTTGACCCGACTGATGGACGCGCTGCGGAGGTTCCCGGCGTGGACCGACGACGACTCGCGCGCGTTCGCGCGCGCCGTCGACGGCGCGCGCGCGGAGACGTGGCGGCGCTTCGAAACCGCGAGCGAGCGTTCAGCTCGGTTCGCGAACCTGGGAGAAAAACCCACGGTGTCGGCTCGCGTCGGAACGTCCGCGGACGACCGAAAAGCCGCGCGTGACGATGCCGACGGAAACGGCGAAGCGTCGTCGTCGTCGTTGTTCGCGAGATTAAACGGCGTTCGCCGGCCGGCGCGCGCCGGCGAGGCGTCGCCCGCGCCGTTTTCTTCGCTCGCCTCCGCGCCGGGGTTGGCCGCGGCGAGCGCGCTCGGCTCGCCGCGCCGAGGCGGGACAGACGCGGCGTGGGGCGTCGGCGCGCGCGCGGACGCGACCGCGACACTCGTGCTTCGCGACGCGTTCGACCCGGAGTCGATCGGTCTGCCGCGCGCCTTCGACGCGCGCGAGGCGTTTCCGCGGTGCGCCGCGCTCGTGGGGTCGGTGCGCGACCAAGGCAAGTGCGGGAGCTGCTGGGCGGTGGCGGCGACGGAGGTGATGAACGACCGACTGTGCGTCAAGAGCGACGGGAACGAACGAAGGGAGCTGTCGCCGCAGTACGCGCTGTCGTGCTTCGACGCCGGCGCAGGGTGCGACGGGGGGGACGTCCTGGCGACGTTCCGCGAGACGCGCGCGCGGGGCGTGCCGTACGGCGGGATGGGGATCGAGACGGAGAACGCGCCGACGAAGGCGCGAGCTTCGAGGCTCGGACGAGACTCGCGGGAGGGACCAAAGAACGTCTCGTCCTTCTCGGAAGACGCTCGTGAAGGCGTCTGCGTGCCTTACGAGTTCGAGCCGTGCGACCACCCCTGCCAAGTTCCGGGCACGCGCGCGGCGCGGTGCCCGTCGACGTGCGCGGACGGCTCCGACTTAGAGCTGGTGTTCCCCGCGTCGGAGGCGTACGCGTGCCCGCCGGGGGACTGGGCGTGCGTCGCGCGCGAGATCCAGTCGTTCGGGAGCGTCGCCGTGACCTTCGGGTCGGTGCGCGCGGACTTCTACGAGCACCGAACCGGGGTGTACCGCGTGCGGGACGTCTCGGACCCCGGGCTCGGACAACACGCCACCAAGCTCATTGGCTGGGGGTTCGACGAGGACGAGGACGGCGAACCGAACCCGTACTGGCTCATGATGAACAGCTGGCGGAACTGGGGCGAAGACGGCGCGGGGCGCGTCGGGGTGGGGGAGATGAACATCGAGTCGGGCATCTCGGCGGTGCGCATGTGACCGCGCGTCGGTCAGAACACTACTAGCTAGGGTGTGTCATCATCGTATCAGTAGCATTACAGGACGTCTCGCGTTCGCTTCCGCGCGTCGCGACGGACCGAAGGTCATCATGCCAGTACCGCTTGACTCGTAAATTGCCTTCTGATGAAGCGCGTCTTACCGTCTTTCTTTTCGCCAGATCCGAATCGTCTCTCAGCGTTTCAACCTTCGAGTCGCTCCCCGCGCGCCACAGACGCGGGCGCGCGATGTCCGCGCTGTCCACGATGCGCGTGAACACGATGGCGAAGGACGTGGATGCGGCGCGCGCCAAGGCGAGCACGCGGGACGCGGTGGTGCTGCTGCACCGGCACCTCGAGGACAACGGCTACGGCGAGTCCGCGGATGCGCTCGCGAGGGAAGCCGCGAGCGCGCTGGCGGGGACGACCGTGGCGGACGACATCAGCCTAGAGAGGATCTTTCGCGAGCACGAAGAGCACTACGCGGCGAAGCACGGCGCGCCTCCCAGGCTGTACACGCGCGAGGCGAAGCCCGCGGGGCGCGACGGGAGGGCGCGACGCGACGATCCAGAAAAGACGAAAACGGACGTTCTCGGCGCGGCGTTTCGAGCGGGCGTTTCGAGCGGACGAACCCGTACGAACACGCCGAGCGACCCCACCGTCGGCGGCACCGCCGCCGCGCGCGCTCGCGTCGGCGGCGCGCCGAGCGCGCCGAGGCGGGCTCCGGACGCCGCCTTGGGCGTCGTGGGCGTCGGCGCCGGCGACGCCGCGGCGTCGCGAAGTCGGCGCGACGAGGCGTCCGACGCGAACGCGCTCGGGGCAAGACTCTCGGACCCGGCGGGTCCCTCCTCCCAGGAGTCCGGGTTCGCGAACCTGGACTTCGGGTCCGAAGACCTCAACGCGCTCGCGCGCGTCATCGCGCGCGACGTGTACGTCGGGTCCCCGGACGTGCGGTGGGGCGACGTCGCGGGATTAGAAGCGGCGAAAAAAATCCTGCGCGAAGCCGTGGTGGCGCCGTTCCGGTACCCCGCGCTGTTCACCGGCCTGCTGCGCCCTTGGCGGGGCGTGCTGCTGCACGGTCCGCCGGGCACGGGGAAGACCATGCTGGCCAAGGCGGTGGCGACGGAATCCGGCGAGTCTTGCGTCTTCTTCAACGTCTCCGCCTCGACCGTGGTCTCGAAGTACCGCGGCGACTCGGAGAAGCTCGTGCGCGTTTTATTCGAGCTCGCGCGTCTCCGGGCGCCCTCTGTGGTGTTCATGGACGAAATAGACGCGCTGATGTGCGACAGAGGCGGGGGCGCGAGTTCCGGGGGCGAGCACGAAGCCTCGCGGCGCATGAAGACGGAGCTGCTGATCCAGCTGGACGGGCTTTCTCACGACGCGAAGACGAAAACGGACGCCGCGAAGGAAAAAGACCCATCGGGGAGCGTTTTTTTGCTCGCCGCCACCAACACGCCGTGGTCGCTCGACCCCGCGCTTTTAAGACGGATGGAGAAACGCGTCTTCGTGAGCCTTCCCGATGTCGAGGCGCGGCGCGCGATCCTCCACGGTCTTCTGGCTGGAAGGCGACTCGATTCGTCGATTAGCCTGGACGACGTGGCGGCGAACGATCTGGAAAACTACTCCGGTTCCGACGTCGCCGTCTTGTGTAAGGAGATGGCCATGGCGCCGCTACGCCGGCTGGTGGCGGCGCTGGAGACGGGGGACGTTCCCGCGCGCGTCGACGCGCGGGTCGAAGCGTCCGCGATCGGGCCGATCACCGCCGAGGACGTTCGGACCGCACTGGCCACCACGAAACCGTCCGCGGCGAACCAGCTCGAGCGGCACGCGCGGTGGAGCGCGCAGTTCGGACAGACGGGGTAGCGAGGCGGTTTTCTTTTCAAAACGCGAGGAAAAACGCGAAGAACTTTTTTTTTCGAGCGAGAACGAGTCGACGCGTGATTTGACGTTTGGTGCTTCCTTACACCTCCATCACGTCTCACCTCCGGTGCGGGTTATCCGAACGCCGCACCCACCCCCACACGCTAGCTAAGTGCCTTTTTCGAATCGCGTTCGTCCCGAAACACTTAGTTCGCCGCGAAGGACTTGCCCGCCTTGGACCCCGCCGCGATCACCTTCAGAGTGTTAAACCTGACGGTCTTGGACAGAGGGCGGCACTGGCCCACGACCACAGTGTCACCCTCCTTGCAGCGGAAGCACGGGGAGAGGTGCGCCGCGAGGTTGGTGTGACGCTTCTCGTAGCGCTGGTACTTCTTAATGTAGTGCAAGTAGTCCATGCGGATGATGATGGTGCGCTTCATCTTGGTGGACTTGACGACGCCGGTCAAGATGCGTCCGCGGATGGACACGTTGCCGGTGAAGGGGCACTTCTTGTCGATGTACGTGCCTGTCGCGCGAGTGATGATTTGGAGAGAGGAAAGCGAAAGGTCAGCGGGATGCGAAGAGGTGTGACGGACGGTCCGCGCGGGAACGGAGGGGATCGAAGCGACGCCGCGCCGGGGGCAACAGATGGAAAACCTCCTCGCGTCTGCAGCAGAGAGAAAGCCCTATTTTGCCGCGTCGCCTTCGAGCGGGACGGGAACGCGCGCATGGGACCGCGGCGACGGCACGCACCCTCGATAGCCGACCGGGGAGTCTTGAAGCCGAGACCGATGTTCTTGTAGTAGCGGGTGCCAGCCTTGCCGGGCGCCTTCTTCTTGGTGGAAGCGGCGAATCTGCGGGTTTGCGGAAGGGGAGGTCGGGGTGAGCGCGTGTTTTCGCGGATGAGCCCTTCGTCGCGACGCGGGCCTTCAGGTCGGAACGCGGGCGTTTGGAGATACGGCGAGTGGATACGTACCCGACGTTGACGCCGACCTGCTTCTGGTACGCCTTTTCGGTCTGTAGGATGAGAAAGGAGAGGCGAAGGATGGTCAGGGGCGCGCTCCGGCGAGGCATCCCGCGCGTCGCGGAGGCACGAATGTGCCGCAGCGATCGCTTCGTTCGTTAGGGTTTTTCGCGTCGCGCGCGCTCGGAACGCGCATCACGGCGCGCGCATCGCGCGGCGACGCCACGAGCCGCGCCGGTCGGGAGGGACGCGATGCGTACCTGCTCAGCCGCCATCTTGACTTGCTCTGCGTGCTCGAGGCGCGAGAGATAAAGGGCGAGAGTTGCGCGCCAGCGCCGGTTTTCCGCGACCGATGGCGGAGCCGAGGCGAAACTCGGGGCGAGAAACTGAAAGGAGGAATCGGCAAAACGAACCGAGAATAGACCGGGCGAAATTCCGTTTTTTCACGGCACACGCGAGTGTTGTCGTGTGAGAAATCAGGGTTCCTGACCCCTCCGCTTGTTCTCGCGCGAAATTCGGTGGCTCTGGTTTCTCGTCGGGAGCGCACGTCGCTTTTCCGCGTGGCGCTTCGAAAGCCTTCGTCGGGGCCGCCTCCGCGAACACCTCACAACGCACAGTCACACCTTCCTCACCATGTCCGCCACCGCCACCTTCTTCTCCGTCCGCGCGCCCGTCCGCGTCCGCGTCGCGCAGGTGTGTCCTCGGTGGTCCCCCGCCCGTCCCTCGCGCGCCCCAAGATCGGCTTTATCAACACGTGGCTCTTCGCGTTCGTGGCTGTTCGCGCGCACGCCTCTGACCGCCGACTCCCTTCCGCATGACCCACGAAACCGCCGACCCTCCAGCCCAAGCGCTCGACCGCGTGCCGCGCGGCCGCCAAGGAGACCTCTGTCAAGGCGGAGGACTTCAAGTGGCCGCTCGCGTGCGACGCCTCCAAGGAGGCGGACGGCGCCTTTGTCGTGGAGATGGCCAAGGCGAAGTGCGTGCACCCCGAGCGCCCGGTTGCCAAGGTGTGCAAGGACTGCCCGCGCAGGTAAGACCGCACGTCGTCGTCGTCGTCGTCGTCGTCGTCTGACAGTCTCAGCGCTCTGAGAAGCGCGCAGCACGCGCTCGACGCGCCGTTCCTGTTCGTGCCGCGCGTCGCGCGGAGCGAGAGAATCGCGGAGAGAGCGGCGACGGCGCGCGGCGACGTGGCGAAACGGCGCGAGACCCGTAGACGTGTGACGACGACTTTTTGACGCCCGGCGTGCGAACGAGCGTCGCTGTCAGCGCGCGTTCCTTTTCGCGCCCGCGCGTGATGTTTTTAAAAGAAACGCCGCCTGTTCTGTGTATTCCGAGAAAAAACGCTTCTTCCTCCCTCTCCGTCTTACCTCCGCTCGTGCTTTACGAAGCGCACGCCGAGGTAAAACGTGAGCAGAAACGCGGGCGCCGAGCACGCCGCGTACGCGAGCGATCGCCACTTGTCGCGCGCGTGCAAGTCGAACGACGCGAGCACGGTATCGCCGAGCACAGGTTCGCACGGGCGATCGGCTCTCGACGAGGCGTACAACTCCAGGCCGCGCGTTTGATCGGGCGTCAACGGCAGGTCGCCGACGAGGTCGGCGATGCTGGCGGCGCCGCCGCCGTTCACGTCGCCGCCGCAGTGGTCGTAGAACTCGCGCCCGCGGAACTCGTTCGTCATGAGCGCGGACCAGGTCCACTGGATGAACGAGATCCAGTACAGCCAGATCCAGAGCGCGTGGATGGAGACGCGGCGGATGAAGAACCCACCGACGAGCATGTTGAGCGTGGTGAAGACCGGCAGAACGACCGCCGGCCCGACCTCGCCGCGGATCGACGCGGCGATGGAGAACCCGACGAGCATGGCGACGGAGAAGTTCACCGCGCACGCCAGGAAAAAAAACCCGAACGTCGCGCCGTCCTCGTCAAAGCCGACGCTCCAGTACAGGATTCCGCAGAACGCCGCCGCCGCGGCCACGACGGCGGGCATCTCCACCAGCACTCTGTGCGCGACGTACGTGCCGGCTCGGTAGTACGCGTCGTTGAACTCGCGCGTGTACACTTCCCGGTCGAACTTCATCTCCTCCACGAACACCTGCGCCATGAAACACGGCGTGATGACGGCGATGAACAAGATGCCGATTGAGTTGAAGATGCCGACCAGCTTTCTGTCCTGGCCGTAGAAGAAACTGGACAGCAGACCGGCGAGCAGCACGTAGAGGAAGAAGCGCGTGGACACGAACAGCGGGTGCTTGACGCGGGACATGCCTTTGTACCGCATGAGGACGAACAGCTCGCGCGACGGGCCGTTGGCGTACTTGCTGTGCCGCGAGCTTTCGCGCCGACCCGCGGAATCGTCGAGTTTCGCGATCGAAGCCGACGCCGCGTCGCGCGCGACTTCGGCTTCGTTTTCCGCGCGGAGCGCCGAGTCGGCGTAGAACGCCTCGAAGTCGTGCTCGCCGCCGACCGCGGTGCTGTGCCGGTTGAGCGTGTCGATGAGGTACTCCGCGACGTTGTACCCGGGCTGGTACTCGAACCCCTGCTTCGCGAAGAAGGCGAGCGGCGCGTCCGGCCCGCCGGGGCCGAAATACGCGACGCGGCCGTAGTTGAGCACCACCAGGCGGTCGAACGCCGCGAACACGGAAGGGGAGGGCTGGTGGATGCTGATCACGAACGTGCACCCGGTCTGGTCGCGCAGGTGGCGCAAGTTGGCGATCACCTCGCACGCCATCGCGCTGTCCAGCCCACTCGTGGGCTCGTCCAGGAACATGCATCTTGGCGAGCACAGCAGCGCGCACGCCACGGCGGCGCGCTTCATCTCGCCGCCCGAAACGCCGCGTATCAGGCGGTTGCCCACGTACGTGTCCGCGCAGCGGTCCAGGTTGAGCTGCGCGATGACTCGCGAGACGCGCGCGCGTTTCTCGTTCACGTCCTCGGCGTTCGAACAGCACACGAAGGCGCCGCTCGCGCCGTCGCGCTTCGAGAGTTTCGGGAGCTTGGCCATCGCCGCGAACATGATGGTCTCGCGAACCGTCGCGCCGCCGAAGAAGCAATCCTGCTGTTGGATGTACGCGGTGTCTTTCTTGACGAGGCTCACGCTGGGCACGGCGCCGTCGAAACGCGCCTGGCCCAAAACCTTGCCTTCCGTCTTGCGACGGCTCACGATATCGAGCAGCGTGGTCTTGCCGGCGCCGCTCGGGCCCATCACCGCGCACATGTCGCCGGGGTGAATCGCGCCTGTCACCTGCGGACGGCGAAGAAAAAGCGAAAGGGGCATCGCGTTCAGTCAGTCCGAACGCGAAAAGAAAAAATAAAGAAAGCGCGAGAGCACGTCCGACGTACGTCCTGCAGCAGGATCTTCACGTTCTTGTCGTCCACGACGCCCTCTTCGGGCGCGCGCGGGGTGCCCGTAGACGCGGCGCGCCCTTTCGAGCCGCGACGCGCGGTGATCACCGCGCCGACACCGTCGAGGGATATCCTGATACCCGTGCGCTCGCGGGGGGCGCCGGCGTCGTCAGGCGCGCCCTCGCCGGGGAGGACGGAGAGGACGGCGTGGTCCCGCGGCGTGGCGGCCGCGCCGACGCTCGCGGGCGGCGGACCCGCGGCGGGCGCGGTCGTCGCGACCACGCTTGCGCCTCGACGCGGCGGGGAGGTCATACGGGGAGAGCGCGCTCGTCCGCCTCCGCGGGAGGCGCGGGTGGGAGTGAGGCGAGCGCGCGCGGACTCGCTTGAGACTCGCCGCCGCCCTCAAACTCGGCGCGCGCGCTCGCGACGAGGCCCGATCGTGGCGGCGAGCCACCGACCGAGCCGCTGAGCGTCCCAGAACGTCCGAGGCTCAACGACGGGGCGAGGCGCGGACAGCTCGGTCGCTCCGTCCGAGGTTCGTTTTAAGGGTCTCGGTGTCACGTGTTTCGCGGCGGCGGTTCGTGAAAAGTCGCCCGCACGGAACTTCTAAAAAAGTTTTTTACACGCCGCCTCTTCTCAACGCACTGCGCTCGGGTCCCAGCAGAAGCGCGTCCCGTCGTCCATCGCGTCCAGCTCTTCGAACGCGTTCTCGCTCGCGCGCTCGGCGAGCTGCAGCGCGAACGCGAGCCCTTCGGCGCCGACGTTCGCCGCGGCGCGCTCCGGACGCGCCGACTTGCAGACCGCCGCCACCACGCCGTCTTGCCGCAGCGACCACGCCAGAAGCGCCCGCGCGGGAGTCACCGATGTCTTCGAACGAAGTTCACGGGCGAGCCGAGCCGCGCACCGCACGACTCGCGGGTCCTCCAGCAGCGCCCCACACCCGAGCGGCGAGTACGCCACGACGCCGACGTTCATCTCGGCGCACGTCGCGCGGAGCTCTTTTTGCTGACACCGCGGGTGGAGCTCCACCTGGTTCACGCAGGGGAGGTGTTTCTCGGCGTAGCCGCGCATTTCCTCCAAGTGCGCGCTCGTGTAGTTGCTCACGCCGATCGCGCGGACCGAGCCGGCGTCGCGTGCGCGCTCCAGAACCTTCCACGCGTCGCGGCGCGCGGCGAGATGCGACGCGTCACACGGCGCGGCGCAGGCTCGCGCGGGCCAGTGGATCAACGCGAGGTCGAGGGGTTTCCGGCGGTGACACCTTCCCCCGTCCTCGTGTCCCCCCCGGCCGAGCCGCGCGAGCACGCCGAGAAGCGCCTCACGCGTCCGCGCCTGGTCGCTTATCTCGCTCGGTGCCAGCTTGCTCGTCAAGAACACCGCGGCGTCGGCGTCGGCGGCGGCACCCTTCGTCTCGTCGTTCCACGCGTCGATCGCGTCCCTGATCGCCTCCTCGTTGCGGTAGCACGACGCGGTGTCGACGTGGCGGCATCCCGCCCGCAGCGCCGCGAGGGTCGAGCGCGTCGCGTCCTCACCGCGGACCTTGAACGTGCCGAGCCCGAGCCGGGGCATGCGAACCCCGGGGGAGATCTCGAACGCGTGTGCGTCCCCGAGAGGAGGCATCCCGAGAAAACGCCCCTTTGCGTTTGCCCACCACCTCGCGTCTTCGTCGCGCGAAGGCTGGGTTCGAGGAGCCTTGGTCCAGGCGGTGATCGCGATACCGCTCGATGCCGCTCGCCAACGTCCCGCGCTACCGGACGCAGTGCGCGCGCCACATGCGGGAAGTACGCGTAGGCGTCTCTGGGAGGCACCCGCGCTCTCGATTTTCATGGCGAAGGCGCCCGAGCAAGCCGTTTTCGCGTTCGCCCGGAATCCGCGCGCGTTTTCGATCGTTCGCGACTTCGCGTCTTCGCGTGTCGAACAAGAGCACTCGACCTGAAGACTGGGAATTAACTCAAGAAAACCCCTCGCCTACGAACGAGTCAGAACTTTTCCCAAAACTCTGTGGGGTGTTACCGATGAACGATACACGATAGACCGCGGAATGATGGAACACCCGAGACGGCAGGGTCGGATGAGTCACACGCACGCGCGCACTAGGCCGCGTCGCATCGGGCGCGTATCGTCCACCTCGTTCTCGCGAACGCCGTCGCATCGACTGCGCGGTCGTCACGCCACGTGACTTCCAGTCGTCGCGACAGCGCGCGCGCACACGCTTCTCGGGAGCCGAGAACTCGCCGAGACTTTCTCGCGAGCGCGTGTGATCGACAGGGCGAACCGTCGGTGACCGTTCACAGTCGCGCCCGCTCTGTGACGCTCCGCCGCGCCGGACGTAGGCTCACGTGAACCATGGGTGCCGGACGCATGGGCGACGAAGGGTGCGTTCCCCCTTCCGCGCGCGTTTCCACCCCCGAGGCCTTCCCGACGATCGAAGGGACAACGCTGTTTTTCGCGTCTCCGTCGGTCGCGTACGAGAAAACGCGAACACCCACGCGCGGCGGCGTCGCCTCGAGCGCGCGCGCCGCCCCTGTCCCCACGCGGCGCGTTGCACGTCGCGAGACGCCCCACGCGGACGCGTCGTTTCGCGTGAACCCGACGGACGCGCTCCCTTCCGCTCGGCGCTGACGTTCCTCCCACCCCGCCCGTCCCCGCGATGCCACGCCCTCCCGCGTCGTCTGTGCTTCTTCGTATCGCGCGAAACCCGCCTCCCGTCCCTCGTGTCACGCGACTGTGTCACAGCGCCGCGCCGTTGCTGGCGAACAAGGACGCCTCGGATTATGGCGCCATCTCGGACCACGAGGATGACCCGAACTACTACCTGGGCGTCCCCAAGTCCGAGCTCCTGAACACGCCCGAGGAAGGCTTGAGCGAGGCGGAGGCGGCGATCAGACTCGAGCGCTTTGGCCCCAACAAGCTGCGGGAGAAGGAGACCAACATCTGGTGGAAGCTCTTTTTGGAGTTCGTGCAGCCGATGCCGATGATGATCTGGATGGCCATCGCCATCGAGTCGCTGGAGGCGTACCTGCACGACTCCTTGGACGGCTGGATCGACGTCGCCGTGCTGGTGGTGCTGCAGCTGCTCAACGTGCTGGTTGGCTTCCTGGAGGAGCTCAAGGCGGGTGACTCCATCGCTGCGCTGCGCGAGTCGCTCAAGCCCGAGGCGACGGTGAAGCGCGGGAACAAGGTGTACAACATCGACGCCACGACTCTGGTGCCGGGTGACGTGGTGTGCTTGGGTGCGGGCGGCGCAATCCCCGCGGACTGCATCCTGCGCGAGGGCAAGCCCATCCAGGTGGACCAGGCGGCGCTCACCGGCGAGTCGCTGCCGGTGACGATGTTCCCGGGTTCGGACGCCAAGATGGGCAGCACGGTGACGCGCGGCGAGATCGAAGCCACCGTGTCGGCGACGGGCTCGCAGACGTTCTTCGGCAAGACCGCGGATCTGGTGCAGGGCGTGGACGAGCTCGGGCACTTCGAGAAGGTGCTGCGGGAAATCATGATCCTGCTCGTCGCCTCCGGCGTGCTCATCTGCGCCGTCGTGTTTTTTTACCTGCTCACCATCGGCGTGGACTTTTGGGAGGTGCTCGCGTTCAACGTGGTGCTGCTGGTGGCGTCCATCCCCATCGCGCTGCGCGTGGTGTGCACCACCACGCTCGCGCTGGGGTGCCACGAGCTCGCCGCGGAGAAGGCCATCGTCGCGCGCCTGTCCTCCGTCGAGGAGCTCGCGGGCATGACCATCCTGTGCTCGGACAAGACGGGCACGCTCACGCTGAACAAGATGATGCTGCAACAGGATTTGCCGACGTTCACGCCGGGGGTCGACCGCGCCGAGGTTCTGAAGATGGCGGCGCTCGCGGCGAAGTGGTGGGAGCCCCCCAAGGACGCGCTGGACACCCTCGTGCTCAACGCGGTGAACACCGCGGAGCTGGACGCGTACGAGCAGACGGACTACCTGCCCTTCGACCCCTCGGTGAAACGCACCGAGAGCACCGTGCGCTTGAAGAGCGGCGGCGGCGGCTTTAAGGTTTCCAAAGGCGCGCCGCACGTGATCCTGGAGATGTGCGCGAACAAGGAGAAGATCCGCGCGGATGTGGAGAGCAAGGTGCTTGAGCTGGCGCACAGGGGCATCCGCTCGCTCGCGGTGGCGCGCACGAAGGGCAGCGAGAACGGGCAGTGGGAGTTCCTCGGGATCCTCACCTTCCTGGACCCGCCGCGGCCGGACACCAAGCACACCATCGACTGTGCCAACGACTTCGGAGTATCGGTGAAGATGATCACCGGCGACCACCGCGCGATCGCGGTGGAGACCTGCCGCGTGCTGGGCATGGGCACGAACGTGCTAGGGCAGGAGAAGCTCCCGCTGATGAAGGCGGAGGACTTGGAGTGCGCCACCACGCTCGGGCGGGACTACGGCGAGCTTTGCCGAGGCGCCGACGGGTTTGCGCAGGTGTTCCCGGAGCACAAGTACCTCATCGTCGAGTCTCTGCGCCAGCAGGGTTTTTTGACGGGCATGACCGGCGACGGCGTGAACGACGCGCCAGCGCTGAAGCGCGCGGACGTCGGGATTGCCGTGCAGGGCGCGACCAATGCGGCTCAGGCTGCGGCGGACATCGTGCTCACGGAGCCCGGTTTGTCCACCATCGTCACCGCCATCGTGACGAGCCGCAAGATTTTCCAGCGCATGAAGAACTTCGTGATTTACCGCATCGCCTGCACGGAGCAGCTGCTGTTCTTCTTCTTCATGTCCTGCATCTTCTACCACCCCAACGAGTACAACGAGGACTGGCCCTCGTACTTCTACATCCCGGTCATCGCGCTCGTGACGAT
>MDSV01088079.1_pt1 | contig 34956 bp, 38 predicted proteins | sample 810851 | NCBI WGS metagenome assembly MDSV01 (sample SAMN05326640, study PRJNA326480) | marine metagenome | isolation source: seawater | place: Atlantic Ocean: North East | collected 2012 | reverse complement strand
ATTTGCTTTTTAATTAAAATAAATATGAAAGGTTGCTTAATTTTAATAATAGCTTTAACCGCTATTAATACTAATTTGTTTACAGCTGAGGCTGGCATGCCTCAGCTGGATCCAAAATATTGGGCGTCCCAAGCTTTTTGGTTAACTTTAATTTTTTCTATTCTGTACATTTCAATTTCAAAATTTTATTTACCAAAAATTAAAAATAATCTTGATAATAGAGAAAACAAAATTAAAGAAGATTTAGATGATGCTCACAAATTCAAGGAATTGACTGAAACAAAATTGAAAGAGTATGAAAGTATTTTAGAAAATGCTAAAAAGGAAATAACTAAAATACATTTAGAATCTAAAATTAGCTTAAACAAAGATATTAAAGCAAAAAAAATAGTGGTAGATAAAGAAATAGAGAGTGAAATTTCAAAAGCTCAAAAAGAAATCCTTGAACTTAAAAAAAATTCTATCTCCTCAATTCAAAACATTTCAAAAGAGATTACTTCAAATATAATAGAAAAAATATCAGGTGATAAACTAAATGAGAGTAGTATTAACGCTACCGTGGAAGATGTTTCAAAAAAAAATATAAATAAATATTTATGATAATCGATGCAGCTTTCTGGGTAACAATATCATTTTTAATTTTTCTTGGTATATTAGTTTATTTTAAGATACCTCATAAAATTAAGTCGGCACTCGAAGAAAATATTTTAGGTATAAAGAAACAAATTAACGAAGCGGAGAAACTTAAAGAAGAGGCAAAAAATATTTTAACAGAGCAAGAAAAAAAAATAAGTAACTCAAAATTAGAAGTAAAAAACATGATTGACAAAGCTAACGAAGAGTCCGAAAAAAATGTAGTCCAAGTGAATAAGGAGTTTCATAATTCAATGGAAAATAGAAAAAAAAGTGCTGAAGAGAGAATTAAACAATTAAAAAACCAAGCAATTAAAGACATCAAAAATGTATCGGTAGAAATAGCTATAGAATCTGTAGAAAAGCTAATAAAAAATTCAATTGATAAAAGCAAAATAGACAAGATCTATATATCAAGTATTGAAGAAACTAAATTAGCACTAAAGAAAAAATCCAGTTAATATAGGCCATAAATATAATGGCAAAAAAAATAATAGTAATAGGTTCTGGTTTTGGAGGTATCTCAGCATCTCTACGATTAAAAGCTAAAGGTTACGATGTGATTTTATTAGAAAAACATCCTGATCTAGGTGGTCGAGCCCGAGTTTTTAGAAAAGGAAATTTTACTTATGATGGTGGACCAACCGTTATTACTGCTCCACACTTGTTTGAAGAATTGTTTGAATTGTTCAATAAAAAATTATCTGATTATGTTGAAATAGTACCTATGAGTTTATGGTACCGTTTTGTATTTAATGACGGACAAAGTTTTGATTACTCTGGGGATGAAAAGTCGATGGAAGAAGAAGTCAAAAAATTTTCAAAAAAAGATTATGAAGGATATAAAAAATTAGTAAATTTTACAGAAAAGATCTTTAATAAAGGCTTTACTGATTTATCTGATAAACCATTCAATAAATTCACTTTCATGCTTAAACAAATTCCATCACTTTTAAGATTAAAAAGTTATAAGTCAGTTTATGAGTTGGTTTCAAATTATATAACTAATGATAAATTGAGAAGAGTTTTTAGCATGCACCCTCTTTTAGTGGGGGGAAATCCTTTTACCACCACTTCAATTTACGCATTAATTTTATTTTTAGAAAAAAAATGGGGCATTCATTATTCAATGGGAGGTACTGGTAATGTGGTAAAAGCACTAGAAAAGTTAATGAAAGAAGAGGATATAAAAATTATGAAAAGCGCAGAAGTTACTGAAATAATTTTAGAAAATAATAAAGTGAAAGGTATCAAATTAAATAATTCTGAAAAAATTGAATGTGACTATATAATCTGCAACTCAGATCCTCCAAATGTTTATCAAAATTTAATAAAATCAAAAGATGATTATAATTTTTTATTTAGGCAAAAAATGAAAAGAATGGATTATTCGATGGGATTATTCGTTTACTACTTTGGATCAAAGAAACAATATAGAGACGTAGCGCATCATACTATTTATTTTGGAGATACTTATGAAAAACATTTAGATAAAATTTTTGAAAAAAAAATATTATCTGAAGATATAAGTTATTATTTACACAGACCCTCAGCAACAGATCCTGATATGGCTCCAAACAATCAAGATGCATTTTATGTTTTAGTCCCTGTACCAAATAATTTATCAAACATAAACTGGTCTACAGAAGGTGAAAGATTTAAAAATTTAATATTGGATAAAATGGATAAATCAGTTTTGCCAGGAATAAAAGAAAATGTAGTAAGCGATTTTTATTTAACACCAGATTATTTTGAAAAAGATTTAGCAACACTACATGGATCTGGATTTTCAATTCAACCAAAATTTTCTCAATCGGCTTATTTTAGATTTCACAATCAATCTGAAATATTTAAAAATTTATATTTTGTTGGTGCAGGAACTCATCCAGGTGCAGGAATGCCGGGAGTCCTGTCTTCAGCCAAAGTGTTAGATAAATTATTTTAATGAATAATAATCTATTAAAAAAACACGCAAAATCTTTTTATTGGGCTAGTTTTTTTTTATCTAAGAAAACATTTCAAAAATGTTCCTCTTTATATAATTTTTGTAGAATTTTAGATGATATAGTTGACAATGATGACAGCCTAGAAGTTAAAAAAAGAAATTTTATAAAATTTAAAAAAGATTTCACAAATAAAAATCTTAAAAATTCTACAATAAAAGAAATGTGGTCGATAATAGATGGTGAAAACATTTCAAAAAAAGTTGTAATTGATCTTTTTGATGGAGTTGAAACTGATTTGAATGAAAAAGTTCAAATAGACTCAAAAAAAGATTTGCTAATTTATTCTTATAGAGTTGCGGGTACAGTGGGTTTAATGATGTCAAAAATTTTGAAAGTAAAAAGTCAGGAAGCTTTAAAAGGAGCAATAGATTTAGGAATCGCTATGCAACTTACAAATATTGCTCGAGATGTATGTGAAGATAAAAAACGTAATAGACATTATATAAAATATGATTTTTTATCAATTAAGAAAACAATAAATGACTCTCAGGTTTTTTATGAAAAATCTTTCAACTCAATTAGTAACATACCTTTAAGATCTAGATTTTCGGTTATTGTTGCAAGACGAGTTTATAGAAAAATTGGAGATTATATCCTTAAACAAAAAAATACAGATAATTACAATAAAGCTGGAAAAATATATGTCCCAAGGCTAGAAAAAATAATTCAAACCCTTTTATCCATTTTTGACTTTATAAAATTATTATTTGTTAATGAGATAAATTACGATAATCATGTAAACCATAATATCTTAAAAGAAGAAATAAATTTAGATGAGAGAATTTGATTATATAATTATGGGAGGCGGATGCGCTGGCTTATCGTTGGCTTATGAACTTGAGATTAATCATAAATTAAAGGATAAAACCTTAGCTATAATTGAGCGCCGCAAAGAATATAAAAGAGATAAAACTTGGTCTTTTTGGAAAGTTTTTGATCATAATTTTGAAGACTGTGTAATCAAAAGTTGGAACCACTTTACAATTAACACTTCAGAAAATTCTTGCGAATTAGTAAATGAAAAGTTTCCATACCAAAGCATTGATAGTGAAAAATTTTATCGAAAAATAAATTACACTCTTTCTAAAAATCCTAACATCAGTTTTTTTAAAGATTTAAATGAAATTGACTCCAAAAATGCATTGATCTTTAATAGTGTTTTTGAAAATGAAATGAATAAAACAGGACTATGGCAACACTTCCAAGGCATAGAAATTGAAACATCTAAAGACATTTTTGATGATGAAATTCTAAATTTAATGGATTTTAACTGCGATCAAAAAAATGATGTACATTTTTTTTATACCTTGCCATTTACAAAGAATAAAGCCTTAATCGAAACAACTTGGTTGTCAAATTTAGATAATCATAGTCTTATGGATTATGATTTTCAATTAGAGAATTATATCAAAAATAATTTAGGAATTAAAAATTATAGAATAAATTTTTTAGAAAAGGGAGCTATCCCGTTATTTCACCCGTCATTTATAAATAGTGAAAAAAAAATTTATATTGGTTCTGCTGGCGGGATGACTAGGCTGAGCACAGGATATACATTTTTAAACATTCAAGAACATAGTAAATATATTGTCGAAAATATTAATAAAATTGAAAAAATCAAAACATTCAATCCAGGAAAAAAATATCAGTTTTTAGATAAAATATTTCTCAAAGTTTTAGAAAAACACCCAGAAAAAATGCCAAGAATATTTTTCAACATGTTTAAAACCTCTTCAGATACTGTCATCAAATTTTTGTCGAATAAAAGTAATTTTTTTGAAGATATAAGCATTATAAACAGAATGCCAAAATTAATTTTTATAAAAGCACTATTTAACTAATGGATAAAATAAATTTTAAGCACTCGGTCATATTTTTTAATTTCTGTATTTTGATAAGTCCCTTTTACGTTAAACTGAATTTTGAACCAATAGTATTTTGCTTATTCTTAATATTGATCTTGGGCATTTCTCACGGGGCATTAGATAATATTAAAGGCAATAGACTTTTGAAAATATTTAAATTGAAATCTATTTTATATTTTTATTTTTCCTATATTTTAATTTCTTTTTTAATAATAGTTTTTTGGTTGTTTTACCCTAATATTATTTTACTATTGTTTTTAATTGTTGCATCTTACCATTTTGGAAAAGAAGACACCGTATTTTCTTTTAAAAAAAAATTTTTAATTTCTGAAGTCTTGTTTTTTTTAAAAGGAGCATCTGTTATCATAGCTCCATTATTATTTCAGAGAAGCTCTACGATCGAAATATTTAAAATTCTAAATTTTACTGTTTTTGAGTCTGCTCTTTTTAGTGATCAATTTTTGATAATTTTATTATTTTTAAGTTTTCTATCATCTTTATATATTCCAATCAAAAAAAATACTAATTTTAAAGGAATTATGGTTATGGATTTTCTATCCATAATCATATTAAATTATTTCTTGACGCCTATTTTGGCTTTCACAATCTATTTTTGTTTCCTTCATTCTATAAGACACTCGATAACCTTAGTTTTTGAACTAGATAAATCTTTTAAATTAGGAATTAAAAAATTTATAAGAAAAGCAATTCCTTTAACTTTTGTTACAGGAGTATTATTTTTATTCACAATATATTTTTTGAATAATTTTTATAAGCTTGATGCGGCTATTTATAAGGTAATTTTTATTGGTTTGGCGTCTTTGACTTTTCCACATATATTGCTTGAATACTTGTTAGAAAAAAATGAAAAAAGAACTTAAAATTTATTTAGCTTCTCCTAGAGGATTTTGTGCCGGTGTAAAAAGAGCGATAGATATTGTAGAAAAATCTATCCATAAGTTTGGTGCTCCTGTTTATGTCAGGCATGAAATTGTACACAATAAACAAGTGGTTCAAGAACTAAAAGAGAAAGGAGCTATTTTTGTAGATGAGTTATCTGACGTTAAAGATACTAGTAGGCCTGTAATTTTTTCTGCACATGGAGTTCCCAAATCAGTTCCTCAAGAGGCTAAACTAAAAAATTTATCTTTTGTTGATGCTACATGTCCTCTTGTTTCCAAAGTACATAGAGAGTCAGAACAGTTAAATAAAAATGGCTTTGAGATATTTTTAATTGGTCATAAAAATCATCCAGAAGTAATTGGTACAATGGGCCAACTTCCACCAAATTCGATTAAACTAATTGAAACAAAAAATGATGTAGAGAATTTAAAAGCTGATAAATTTAAAAAACCTTTAGCATATATCACGCAAACAACTCTCTCTGTAGATGATACAGCTGAAATAATTGATGCTCTAAAAAAGAAATTTCAAGGAATTAAAGGTCCAGTTAAAGAAGATATTTGTTATGCAACAACTAATCGACAATCTGCAGTAAAAAAAATTGCCTCTAAATGTGACATGTTTTTTGTTGTGGGGAGTCGTAATTCATCTAATTCTGTAAGATTAGTGGAAGTTGCAAAAAAAGCTGGATGTAACAATTCACAATTAATGCACTCAGAAAAAGAGATACCTTATAGCGAAATTGATAATTCTGAAGTTATCGGGATTTCCTCGGGAGCATCAGCGCCAGAAAAATTAGTTCAAACATTGCTTAACAATATAAAAAAAGATCGAAAAGTATCTTTAGAAGAGGTAATAGTAGCTGAAGAAAAAGTGGTTTTTAAATTACCAAAAGAACTTAATTAATGGCTGTCTACACAAAGTTTAATCAAAACAAAATTGAGGAAATTTTATCTAATTATGATTTAGGGCAACTAGATTCTTTTAAAGGTATTGAGGAAGGTATTGAAAACACAAATTATTATTTATCGATTAATAAAAAAAAATTTATACTCACTATTTACGAAAAAAGAGTTAAATCTGAAGATCTTCCTTTTTTTTCAGAGCTCATGTCTTCTCTTAATAAAGCAAATTTTAAATGTCCTGCCCCAATTAGCAATAATAAAAATAATACAATTACCGATTTTGAGGGAAAAAAATTAATGATTGTTTCATTTCTTGAGGGTAAAGCTAAACAACATTTATCTCCAAATAATTGTAGATCAATAGGAATTGAGATTGCTAAGATGCATGAATTAACGAAAAATTTCAAATTTAAAAGAAAAAATGATCTTTCTGTAAGATCGTGGAGAAATTTATTTGATGCGGTAAAAGATAAATGTACAAAGATACATAAAGATCTTCCAAAACTAATTGAGGAAAATCTTTGTAATGTCGAAAAAAATTGGCCAAAAAATCTGCCAAAGGGTATTATTCATGCAGATTTATTTCAGGACAATATTTTTTTTATCAAGGACAAATTTAGTGGCGTTATAGATTTTTATTTTTCTTGTGAAGATTTTTTTGCATTTGAAATAGCAATTTGTTTTAATGCTTTGTGCTTTGATGGACTTGCAAAAAACTTGAGTTTTAATGTTACAAAAGCAAAAAATTTTATTGACGGGTATACGTCAATAAGAAAATTATCTTCTCAAGAAAAAAGTAGTATTAAAGTACTTTCACAAGGTGCTGCTTTGAGGTTTTTATTAACAAGAGTTTTTGACTCTCTAAACACAGTTGAAGGTGCAGTGGTTAAGATTAAAGACCCGTTGGAATATTTAAAGAGACTGGAATTTCATAAAAATACAAAAAATCATGAGGATTATTTTTTTTAATGAAACTAAAAATTTACACTGATGGTGCATGTTCAGGCAATCCTGGTAAAGGAGGTTGGGCAGCGCTTATTTTAGATGCTAATTTTAATAAAACTACTATTTCTGGAAGTGAAGTAAAAACTACTAATAATAGAATGGAATTAGTAGCTCCAATTATGGCGCTAAAAAAAATAAAAAAAAAATCTGAGATAACAATCTATACAGACTCAAAATATGTAAAAGATGGTATTACTGAATGGATCCAAAAGTGGAAATTAAATGGTTGGAAAAATTCTAACAAGAAACCAGTAAAAAATAAAGATCTTTGGATTAAATTGGATAACTCATGTGTAAAGCATAAAGTTTATTGGAAGTGGGTAAAAGCTCATGCAGATAATAAATATAATAATTTAGTTGATGAGCTCGCTGTGTCAGAAACTAAATAGTTTTTAAAAAATTCTCAGCAGCGGATAACTCACAAGTAGCGGTTTCATTTTCTACCTCTACTTTTTTTAGTACACTATTTTCTACAAGCATTGTGTAACGATTTGACCTAATTCCTAGTCCTTTTTCAGACTTATCTACTTCAGCACCAATAGCTTTTGTAAACTTGAGAAAGGGATCTCCAGCCATAAATATTTTTCCTTCATTATTTTGACTTTCGCCCCAAGCTTTCATAACATTAGGGTCATTTACTGAAATGCATACAATTTTAGAAACTTCTTTTTTTAATACTTGTTCGTAGTTTTTTATATACCCAGGTAAATGAAGTGCTGAACATGTTTTAGTAAATGCTCCTGGCATACCTAAAATTATAGTCCTTTTTTTACATAGATCTAATACATCAATTTTTTTTACATTATTATTTTGATCTAGATAAAATAATTCTGAACTTGGTAGTTTATCTCCAATTTTTAGTTTCATTGTATTTTATTTAAAATATAATTCTTAACTTCTAAATTTGAATTTCCAATAATATCAAATATTTCTTTTTTATCTACATTCAATTTTAAATGTTCTGGCGCTTCTAAATTTTTACCTATAGTCTTTTTTATAGTATCATTAAATTTGTAAGGGTGAGCTGTTCCAAAAACAATTATATCTTCTAAATTTTTAATCCTTCTCGCTGCTCCAAATCCAGTGGCAGTATGAGGATCAATAATAAAATTATATTTTTCGTAAACTTCTTTGATAATACTTTCTGTCTCCTTATCAGTAATTTTTATACCTTCAAAATCTTTCTTAATTTCTTCAATTTCTTTTTTTTTCAAATTAAATAAACCTTTAGATGAAAGATCATTCATTAAAGAATTCACACTCCCGTCATTTTCATCCAAAATATAAAAGAGAAGCCTCTCAAAATTACTAGCTACTTGGATGTCCATGCTTGGTGTGAGGGATGGTTTCACTGTACCAGGTTTATATTCACCAGTATTAATTACTCTCTGTAAAATATCATTTTCATTTGTGGCAACTATCAGCTTATTTATTGGTAAACCCATTTTTTTAGCAACATATCCTGCATAAATATCTCCAAAATTCCCAGTTGGAACTGAAAAGCTAATATTTTTTTTTTGTAGCTTTAGATAAGAATAAAAGTAATAAACGATCTGACAAATAATTCGTGCCCAATTAATAGAATTTACGCCCGACATATTTATTTTTGCTCTGAAATCATCTTCGTTAAAAAGTTCTTTTACAATTTTTTGACAGTCATCGAATGATCCCTCTATAGCTATGTTATGAATATTTGCACCACCAATTGTTGTCATTATTTTTCTTTGAATATTGGAAATTTTATTATGTGGGTGTAATACAAAAAGATTTATATTTTTTCTATCACGCAAAGCAGCTATAGCTGCTGAACCTGTATCACCTGATGTGGCAACAACAATATTAACAGTTTTAGTTTTAGCTACTTGTAAATGATCATACATATTTCCTATTACTTGCATTGCGATATCTTTAAAAGCTAAAGTAGGTCCATGGTAAAGTTCAAGAAGGTTAATGTTTCCAATTTTTTTTAAATTAACAACTTCGTTTTCTTTAAAACTGCTATAGGATTTTTCTATCAGTAAACTTAGTTCATCCTTGTCAATTTCACTTGAGCAAAAATTAAAGATTATTTCTGTTGCGAGCTTGTTATAACTTAACTTACTTAGTTTTTTTAGATCTTCTGCAGTGTATTTATTTATTTGGCTAGGTAAAAATAATCCTCCGCCAGGCGCAAGACCTCTTAAGAAAACATCCCTAAAACTAAATTTTAAAGATTTATTCCTGGTGCTAAAATAATTCATTTTTTTCTTCTAAAATATAAATAATAAAAAATTATCGAAATTGATATTGCATACCACGTTATAGCATATTTAAGGTGATTATTTGGCACGTCAATGCTGATTTTCTTTGGGTGTGGTGTTTGTATTTGATTATCTTCTAAAAAAATTACAAATTCACTGTATTGTTCGCCTGTAAATTCTTTTATATCCTCTAAATTAATCGAAAACCAAACATTATTTTTAAGATCATTGTCTGGTTTAAATATGTTAGGCTTATATATTTTTCTTAAGAGACCAGTAATTCTTTTTTGTGACTCTGCTTCTAAGTTTATGTTGGGATTGCCCTTGAGTTCTTTATTTATCCATCCCCTGTTAATTAATACGTTTTCATTCTTATTTGTCCGAAAAGGTGTAACTACATCAAACCCAGGTTTTCCGTTATCATTCAAACTATAAAGATAGATTTGTTGATCAAAATTAAACTTTCCCTTAACACTTACTCTTTGATAGTTTCTATTGGTAGAGTTTGAAAATTCTATGGGGCTTGAATTTAATCCAAAAGCTATTTCACTAATAAGTTCTAGCTTCCATTGTAATCTGTAAAGTTGCCAACTTCCTAGCGCACAGAATATTGTTACAAAGAGAATAACAAACAGTTGAAATAAAAATGCTCTTTTCAATTTGAGATTAACTTCCCCAAATATAAATTGCAGCAAATAAGAATAACCAAACCACGTCTACAAAATGCCAGTACCATGCAGCCGCTTCAAAACCAAAATGATGTTCTGAGTTGGAGTGTCCTTTCATACATCTAAATAAACAAACAGCTAAAAAAATTGTCCCAACGATTACATGAAAGCCGTGGAAACCTGTAGCCATATAAAACGTTGAACCATAAATATTTCCATCTATTGTAAAAGTAGCATGGTGGTATTCATATGCTTGAAAACATGTAAAAATAAAACCTAAAAATACTGTGAGCATAAGACCATTTATTAAACTTTTTCTGTCATTTTCTATCATTGCATGGTGGGCCCAGGTAACTGTGGTACCTGATAAAAGAAGGATTAAAGTATTTATCAATGGGATATCCCAAGGATCAAATGTCTTTATGTCTGGTGGAGGCCACGTGGCTCCCACTGCTTCAGTTGGAAATAAACTTGCATTAAAGTAAGCCCAGAACCAAGCAACAAAAAACATTACCTCTGAGGCAATAAAAAGAGTCATTCCGTATCTATGGCCTATTTGTACTACTGGAGTGTGATGTCCTTGAAATTCAGCCTCTTTGATTACATCCCTCCACCACATGAATGCGCCATAAACTACGAGCGCGAAGCCTACTAATAACAACCATAAAGCTTTAGAGTGAAAATAATAAACTGTTCCAAATGCTAAAACCAAAGTTGCAAATGAAACGTATATTGGCCAAGGGCTTGGGTCTACTAGATGAAAACCATGTTTTTTTTCTTTAGAGGACATAAATTTAAGCTTTATCTTTTTTATAATAATCTGATGAGAAAAAAGTAAATGATAACGTCACATCAGCTATATCTTTTGTCTTATTATCATCTACAACTTTAGGATCCAAGAAAAATGTTAAATTAAACTCTCTTTTTTCTCCAGGTTTTAATGTTTGTTTTTCAAAACAGAAACAACCAATCTTATTAAGGTAAATGCCGAATTGTGAAGGAGATACATTAAATGATGCTGAACCAGACGACTCTTGATTGTTGGGATTTTTGACGAAAAATTTTACTGTATGAACTTCCCCAGGTTTTAAATTAAGTGTCTTAATTTCAGGAGTAAATTGCCAATCTAATGAACTATTTATGTTCGTGTCAAATCTCATTTTAAAGTCTTGATTAATAACAATTTTTGGAATTTCTTTTTTGGAAGCGTTTTGGGTAGTGCCTCCAAAACCAGTGACTCTACAAAATAAATCATATAGTGGAACTGCTGCAAATGACAAACCCAGCATTAAAAAAAAAATTGATAAAAGTATAATTGGAGTAAGTTTCTTCTTATCAATATTCATTATATTTCTCTATTATAGATTCCAATATTATAAAATGTAAGAATAAATAAAAATAGCATAAACAAAATAAGTATAATCGCTGTAACAATATTCTTTCTTTTTTTATTCATCAAATTATCTCTATCAAATTATCTATTAACAATACTAGAAAAATAATAAACAAATAAAATATTGAATAAACAAACAGTCTTCTAGCAATCATATTTGATATTTTAATATTACTTTCTTTAAATAAACTTATGCATAAAAAAATATAGTAAATTGTTAATGTTAAAGTTACTATTAAATAAATAATTCCAGCAAAATCAAGTAAATAAGGTGCTATAACTATCGGCAACATAGCAAGAGAGTATAACAATATATTTAATTTTGTTTTTTGTACTCCTGCAATTACTGGTAACATTGGGATCTTTGCTTTTTTATAATCACCTGATTTATATAAACTTAGCGCCCAGAAATGTGATGGAGTCCAAAGAAATATGATTAAAAATAAGATAATTGGTTCTAAAGAAATTTGACCTGTAGCAATTGTCCATCCAATTACTGGAGGCAAAGCTCCAGCTGCTCCACCGATAACAATATTTTGTGGGGTTTTTCTTTTCAACCAGATTGTGTATATAAAAAAATAAAAACCGATGGTAAATAGCAATAATACTGAAGATAATAAATTAGCGGAAAAGTAAAGAAGAGTAGTTGATAAAAAAGTTAAAATAATTCCAAAGTACAAAGCTTGGATCTTCTTTATTTTGCCGGCTGGTATTGGTCTCAAACAGGTTCTGCTCATCAAAGCGTCAAGATCAGATTCATACCACATATTTAGCGCTCCTGCCGCCCCAGATCCAATTGCAACAGCCAATAGGGAGATTAAAGAAGTTGTTAGTGGAATATTATTTGGAGAAATTAAAAGTCCAACCATACAAGTAAATAAAACTAAAGACATCACTCTTGGTTTCATTAAATTAAAAAAAGATTGTAAATTAAAGATTGAACTTTGTTTTATATTTTTTGATTTTGTTAAAGTTTGACTCAATTTATTTTATTTTGGGTAATTCTTCGAATGTATGGAATGGTGGTGGTGAAGTTACAGTCCATTCTAAAGTTGTAGCACCCTCTCCCCATGGATTTTGCTCTGCTCTTCTTTTTTTAACAAAAGAGTACAGAAGATTTAATAAAAAAACTAAAAGTCCTATCATAGAAATATAAGAACCAATCGATGATATATAATTCCATCCTGCAAAAGCATCTGGATAATCAACGTATCTTCTAGGCATACCAGCTAGGCCTAGAAAATGCTGTGGAAAGAAAATCAAATTAACTCCAATAAAAGTTAACCAAAAATGCAGCTTGCCCAAAAACTCAGAGTATTCATATCCACTCATTTTACTAAACCAATAGTACCAGCCAGCAAAAATTGCAAAAACAGCTCCAAGCGATAGAACATAATGAAAATGTGCAACTACATAATATGTGTCATGCAAGGCAGTATCTACACCAGCGTTAGCTAATACAACACCGGTCACTCCGCCTAAAGTAAACAAAAAAATAAAACCAATTGCCCAAAGCATTGGAGTTTTAAAACTAATTGATCCACCCCACATTGTTGCAATCCAAGAAAAAATTTTAATTCCTGTAGGAACAGCAATTATCATTGTAGCAGCTAAAAAATAGGCCTTTGTGTCTGTATCTAAGCCAACTGTATACATATGATGTGCCCAAACAACAAATCCAACTACTCCTATAGCAACCATTGCATATGCCATCCCTAAATACCCAAATACGGGTTTTTTTGAAAAAGTTGAAACGATATGACTTATCATTCCAAATCCAGGTAGAATTAAAATATAAACTTCTGGATGGCCAAAAAACCAAAACAGATGTTGAAAAAGAACTGGGTCACCACCAGTTTGTGCTTCAAAAAAAGCTGTTCCAAAATTTCTATCAGTAAGTAGCATTGTTATTGCGCCTGCTAAAACTGGCAATGATAATAAAAGCAAAAATGCTGTTACAAGAATTGACCAAGAGAACAAAGGCATTTTGTGTAATGTCATGCCTGGCGCTCTCATGTTAAGAATTGTTGTAATAAAATTTATTGCTCCCAAGATCGATGAAGCTCCAGCTACATGTAAACTTAATATAGCTAAGTCCATTGCAGGACCAGGCTGACCAGTTTTTGAAGATAGTGGTGGATATATAGTCCAACCTCCTCCAACTCCTTGAGCTCCGGGAGGTCCGTCTACAAAAATTGATGATATTAAAAGAATAAACGCTACAGGTAACAACCAAAATGAAATATTATTCATTCTAGGAAATGCCATATCGGGAGCTCCTATCATTATTGGTACAAACCAATTTCCAAAACCACCGATCATTGCCGGCATAACCATGAAAAATATCATGATTAATCCATGGCCTGTTACTAAAACATTATAAAGATGATAGTTTCCTCCTAGTATTCCATCGCCGGGATGCATTAGCTCCATTCTCATCAAAACAGAGAACACTGATCCAATTATTCCTGCAATAATCGCAAAAATTAGATACATGGTACCAATATCTTTATGATTTGTAGAATAAGCCCATCTTTTCCAACCGGTTGGATTATGATGATGAATATCTGCTGTTTTTTCTCCGTACATTTTTTTAGTTTAGTTTTTTAACCAGTTTTTTATTATCATTATTTAATTCATCTTTGGCAAACTTAACTTTAGCTGTTTCAAGCCACTTATTATATTCAGCTTCAGTTACAACATTTACTGTTATTGGCATAAATGCATGTTTAATTCCACAAAGTTCTGAACATTGACCATAAAATGTTCCAGTTCTTTCAGCTTTGAACCAAGTTTCGTTTATTCGGCCTGGAACCGCATCTCTTTTAACTCCAAACGATGGTAAAGCCCACGCATGTAACACATCGTTCGCTGTTATCATTACTTTTACTACTTTATTTACTGGAACATAAATTTCATTATCTACAGTTAAAAGTCTTGGTTGATTTTCTTTTAAATCTTTTTCTTCGACCATATATGAGTCAAAAATTATATTTTCATCTGGATACTCATATCCCCAGTACCACTGATAACCAATAGCTTTAATCGTAACGTCTGCTTTAGGTATATTGTCTTGAGAATATAAAACTTTAAAAGATGGAACAGCCATAACAATTAAAATCAAACAAGGTATTAAAGTCCAAAGAACTTCGATCATAGTATTATGGCTTGTTGTAGAAGCAACTTTATTTTTTGATGCCCTATATCTTACGCAAGTGTATAATAATAAGAATAATACAAATGCAGTAATACCGGTTATAATTGGTAGCAGCATATAATCATGAAACCATACAATATCTGTCATACTCTGAGAGGCTGATTTTTGAAATCCAAGCTGCCAGTCTCTTGGTTCATTTGCTAAAACTGAACCTGATAGTAGAAAAAGAATTGTAGTAATTTTTTTAAACATAAGTTTTTATACAGTTTTTAGATCATTTCACAATTTCAATTAATGCGACAATTAATTAAATTTATTGATAAAATTAACCAATGAAATAGCGCTTATAGCAGCTGTATCTGATCTCAGAATGTTTTTAGATATAGAAAAAGGTTTTGCTGATGGATATTTTAGAATTAATTCACGTTCCGGTGGCGTAAAGTCTCCCTCTGGACCTATTAAGATACACAAAGATTTGCTCTCTATTAAGTCTTCTGACTTTAAATTATCTTTTGAATTAACATCTGCAAATAAAAGTTTGGTTGAGATATCTAATTTTTTTAGAAAATCTTTTAATTTTATAACATCTAGAATTTCAGGTGGAAATAATTGATTAGACTGTTCTGTTGCTTCTATTGCTATTTTTTTTGCTCTATCATAATTTAAATCTTTTACTTCTGTTCGTTCTGAAACTATTGGAATAATCTTACTGACTCCAAGCTCTGTCGCCTTTTGAAGAATAATTTCCATTGGAGTTTTTTTTACTAAACAGATTGCTAATTCAATTTTAGAAAAACTATTAGCTTGTTTTATCTTTTCTAAGATTTTTACTTCTACCCTTTCTTTTTCCAAAAAAACGACTTCGCTCTTCCATTCTCCATTTTCATTAAATAAATTTAAAATAGATCCTCGTTTAACTCTCATTACATTTACAACGTAATGAGTATGTTCTTTAGACAACAAACTTGTTGCATTTTCGACTATACTGTTAGGATGATATAATCTAATATTCATAATTAATTATATAATATAAAATATTAAATTAATTTAAAGGAGCTTATTATGTCAAAAGGTGAAAGAGCTGGAGATACTCCGATTGGAGTAGACGTAATTGAAGGCAAATCTTATTTTTGGTGTAGTTGTGGAAAAAGTTCCAAACAACCATTCTGTGATGGTTCTCATGATGGATCAAAATTCGGACCATTAATTTATAAAGCTGAACAAACAAAAAAAGTTTTTTTTTGTACTTGCAAACAAACAGATGATCCTCCTTTATGTGACGGGTCTCACAACAGGAAATGAGCACCAAAGCTTTTATCTTCGATGCTTATGGTACTTTGTTTGATGTAAATTCTGCTGCAGAGAAATGTAAAGACAAAATTGGAGACGAGTGGGAGGCTTTTGCAAATTTTTGGAGAACCACTCAACTTGAATATACTTGGCTTAGAAGTTTAATGAAAAGACATAAAGATTTCTGGCAAATCACAGAAGATAGCTTAGAGAAATCAATGAGTGTCTTTAAAATTAATAAAAGTATGAAAAATGATTTATTAAGTCTTTATAAAGTATTATCTCCTTATCCTGAAGTAAAAGAAGTTTTAGAAAACTTAAAGAAGAAAAATTTTAAAACTGCTATACTTTCTAATGGAACTCCTGCTCTAATAGAAAATTTAGTTACAAGCAATAATCTAAATAGTTTATTTGACGATCTTTTTTCAATTGAAGAGGTAAAAGTTTATAAACCTGACTCCAAAGTTTATGAAATTCCAATTAAGAAATATCAAATTAAATCTAATGAAGTAACTTTTTTAAGTGCAAACACATGGGATGTTTCTGGGGGAGGAAATTATGGTTATAATTCTATTTGGGTTAATAGAAATAATTCAAAATTTGATATCCTTGATTATCGCCCAAAAAATGAAATTGGCAACTTAACGCAGCTACTTGATATACTTTAAACTTTTAATATATTAATTATATGTCACAAATTGAAATTAAAAAAATCGTAAAAGCTGTTAGTGCTTCAGATGGTGCTGGTGTAAAATTAAAAAGAAGTATTGGCACTCCTGAAGCTGATTATATAGATCCATTCTTGATGCTTGATGAGTTTGGATCAGAAAATAAAGATGATTATGTTGCTGGTTTTCCTCCACATCCTCATAGAGGTATAGAAACAGTTACATATATGTTAAGTGGTGAATTTGAGCACAAAGACAGCACTGGCGCTAAAGGTATTATGGCATCTGGTGATGTGCAATGGATGAAAACGGGTCGAGGAATTATTCACTCTGAAATGCCAGCTATGAAAGAGGGAAAACTATTAGGCTTTCAACTTTGGATTAATATGCCAGCAAAATTGAAAAAGAATAAACCAGAATACCTTTATATAAAAGGTAAAGAACTTGGACAACATAAAGACAATGAAAAAACTGTTAAAGTTATTGCTGGAAAATATGAAAAAGCTGAAGGACCTGAAAAAAATCATTGCGTAGAGCCTATTTACTTTCACATTGTTTTAAATGAAGGAAAAGAATTTATTTGTGAAGTGCCTAACAGTCATAACTCTTTTATTTATTTGCTAAAAGGTGAATTAAAAATTGGAGATAAAAATCACGATAAAACATCTGACTCAAACTTAATTTTACTTGAGCGCGGCAATAAACTTAAGGTTCAAGCAAATAAAAAATCAGAGTTTTTGTTCATAGCTGGTAAGCCTATTGGTGAGCCTATTGCTAGAGGTGGACCTTTTGTAATGAACACAAAAGCAGAAATACTTGAGGCTATTCAAGACTATAATAACGGAACATTTGCTAAATATTAAAAGTTCAAGTACGTTTCTACAATAAATGCCAAAATCTATTATTATAAAAAAAAATGGTGGACCAGAAGTTTTAGAAATTCAAGATATTAAAGTAGGTTCTCCAGGACCTGATGAAATAAAAGTAACTAATCATGCTATAGGTTTAAATTTTATCGATACTTATCATAGGTCTGGCTTATACCCTTTGCAGTTACCTAGTGGTATTGGATTAGAAGCTGCTGGAAAAATTGATGAAGTTGGTTCAAATGTAACAGACTTGAACAAAGGAGATAATATTGCCTACGCCTCTATACCTCTAGGCGCCTATTCCCAGCAAAGAATAATACCTGCTAAGATAGCAGTAAAGGTTCCTGATGGTATTTCTCATGAAATGGCTGCAACCTTAATGACAAAAGGCTTAACAACAAATTACCTTTTAACAAAAACATATCAACTCAAAGCTAATGAGATTGTTTTATTTCATGCTGCTGCTGGTGGTGTCGGTCAAATCTTTGCTCAGTGGGCTAACAGTATCGGTGCAAAAGTAATTGGGACTGTTGGCTCAGATGAAAAAATTAAAGTGGCAGAAAAAAATGGTTATTCCAATATAATCAATTATACAAAAAAAGATTTTGCAAAAGAAGTCATGAAAATAACTAATAACGAAGGTGTGTCAGCAGTTTTTGATGGGGTAGGGAAAAAAACATTCCTAGGATCTATAACATGTCTTAAAACAAGGGGTATGATGATTAGTTTTGGTAATGCCTCAGGCCCACTGGATCCTGTAAATATTTCAAAATTTATTCAGCCAAAAGGTCTTTATTTAACAAGACCTTCAATAGCTCAATATTTTACTAATAGAAAAGAATTACAAAAAGGGGCCGATGAAATTTTTGAAAAAATTAAATTCGGTAAGATTAAAATTAGAATTTTTAAAACTTATAAATTATCTGAGGCAAAAAAAGCCCATGAAGAATTAGAATCAAGAAAGCTGTTAGGTCCGGCCATATTAATTCCTTGATGTATAAAAAGATAATATCTCCCTGTATAACCATTTGTAAATCTGACCCACTAACCAATTATTGCTATGGATGTGCAAGAACCTCTGAAGAAAAAAAAATATGGAAAGATGAGAATACAACTGATGAGTGGAAATTTGAAAATTTAAAAGAAATCCAAAAAAGGATGCAAGGTTGGCAATTAGAAACTTTCAAAGAATCCTACCAGCACAAAGTTAAAAACGGTATTTCATTGTTTAAAAAAAAACAGTTGGAAGAAAAATAATTATAGATCCTTTTTCATTGAATCCATATCACTAAGATGGAATTTCAAAGCTTGATTTGATAATCTAATTTCTTGTAAAAATAAAAAAACTGATACCAACATACATAAACAACAAGCTGCAAAGTTTAGCCGAGCTACTTGCAAAGTATTAATATAAAGCATCAAAACAGTTGTCATATTAAATAGAAATCCAAAAGCGCCAAAACCCATAACATATTTCAACAAATTCGCTCGTTTATTTAAAACATGTAATTGATTTTCCCATTCTGGAGGTACTTTTTTTTCAAAAGTGTATTGATCATGTATCTGTCTGATGAGTGCGCTTAATGTATGGAATCTGTTACTATACATGGTCATCATCAGAGGTATTGCTGGAAACATTAATGCTGAGACTGTGTAATCAATATCCATATCGAATCAAATTGATTATGTAGATAGTGTTTGATATTTACAAGACATATTTTCATGGAACACTTAAAAATATTTATTGATTTAACCAGACTTAATAAGCCAATTGGCTTTATGTTATTATTTTGGCCTTGTTCATGGGGATTATCATTATCGTATATATATAACCAAGATTTTTATATTTATTTTTATTATCTCTCACTTTTTTTTCTAGGTTCAGTTTTAATGCGAAGTGCAGGATGTATAGTTAATGATATTGTAGATCAAGATCTTGATAGAAAGGTTAAAAGAACAAAAAAAAGGCCTTTGGCTTCAAAAAAGATTTCTTTAAAAAAATGTTTAATATATATTTTATGTCTTTGTTTATCAGCTTTTTTAATTTTAATTCAATTTAATTTCTTAACAATTATTTTAGGAATGGGTTCAATGTTGCTTGCTTTTTCCTATCCATTTATGAAAAGGATAACTTATTGGCCACAATTATTTCTTGGTTTGACTTTTAATTGGGGAGTGATTATGTCCTGGACTGCAGTAAATGGCTACGTTTCTCTAGAAATAATTGTGCTTTATATATCAGCCATATTTTGGACATTGGGCTATGACACCATTTATGGAGCTCAAGATATGAAAGACGATGAAATAATTGGAGTAAAATCAACGGCTATCAAGTTCAAAAAAAATATCAAATTTTTTGTAGCTACAAGTTACTCTATTACTTGTTTTATTCTAATCTATTTATTTAACGAAAAAGTTGGTTTAAATATTTTTACAATTTTATTGTTTTTTTTTATATTAACATTAATTTATCAGGTTATAAAATTTGATAAATCAAAATCAAAGCAGAGCCTAACGCTATTTAAACTAAATAATGTTTCAGGCTTGGTGTTATTTTTAAGTATAAATTCGATTAACTTTTAGAAATGAATTTTCAAGAATTAAAAAAAATCTTAATTAGACTTTATAAAGAATATGTTAAAAAACATCTCTCAAAAATTTTTTTAGCATTAATCTTGTCTCTCGGAGTTGCTGGGAGTACATCAGCAACAGCTTGGTTATTAGATCCAGCTGTAAAGAAAATTTTTATAGACAAAGATAAAACTTTAGCTTGGGTTATACCAATAGCAATTATAGTAGCTTTTGCTACAAAAGGACTTTCATTATATTTTGCTAGAATGAATATAATAAGAGTTGGTCATGAAGTTTCTGGAGAATTAAAAAAACAAATTTCTAATAATATTTTAATGACTGATATAGAAACTTTGGATAATAGGCACTCAGGAAAATATATATCTAATATTATGTTTGATGCTGATCAAGTTCAGTCACTTGTAAGCACTGGAGTGTTAAACATTATGAAAGATAGCTTTACAGCAGTAGCTCTTATTTCGGTTATGTTTTATCAAAATTGGAAATTAGCCTTATTTGCAATTTTGATGATGCCTTTAGCTGGCGGTCTGGCAAAAAATTTAGGTAAAAGAATTGGTAAAGCAATCGGAGAAGCGGGTGACCTGTCAGGTAAATTAACATCATTCTTATCTGAAATTATTAAAGGATCAAGAATGATTAGAATATATCAAAAAGAAAAGCAGGAAAATTTTAATGCAGATAAGATAATTAATGATCTAAAAAATAAAAGTATCAAAATTGACTCTGTAATGATTAGAGCCACTCCAATAATGGAAATTTTAACTGGTTTTATGATCGCTGGGTTTATATTTTTCTCAGGTCAGTTAATTTCGGCTGGAGAGTTAGAGGTTAATCAGTTTTTTTCTTTTTTAGCGGCTATGATGTTAGCCTATCAACCTATTAGATCCTTAGCTACAATTAATATGCTCGCCCATCAAGGTGCGACTGCTTTTAAGAGAATATCAATTATAATTGACGAATCTATAAAGATTAAAGACCATAAAAACTTACCTAACCTTGAAATTAAAAAATGTAATATAATTTTTAATCAAATAGGATTTAAATATCAAAATACTGAAAAAAGAGCTGTAAAAAACATTAATTTAGATATCGAAGGTGGCTCAATGACTGCATTCGTTGGGCACAGTGGAGCAGGAAAAAGCACAATCATAAATCTTCTTCCAAGATTTTATGACCCTCAACAAGGGAGTATAAAAATAGACAATCAAGATATCAAGAAAATCTCATTAAGCTCCTTAAGAAAAAATATTTCTCTAGTCAGCCAAGATGTAATTTTATTTGATGATACAGTTGGAAATAATATTTCATATGCAAACTCATTTGCTTCTCAAGAAGAGATAATTGAAGCCTGTAATTTTGCTGCAGCTAGTGAGTTTATCGAGAAATTACCATCAAAATATGAAACTTTAATAGGAGAAAATGGTATTCGCTTGTCTGGTGGACAAAAACAAAGATTATCAATTGCAAGAGCGATATTAAAAAAATCTCCAATAATTTTGTTAGATGAAGCAACATCTTCTCTGGACGCAGACTCAGAAGAAATTGTTCAAAATGCAATAATTAATCTTACAAAAAATAAAACAACATTAGTGATCGCACATCGACTTTCAACAATACATAAAGCTGATAAAATATTTGTTTTAAAAAATGGTGAAATAATAAATTCTGGAAATCATCAATTTCTTATAGATAATTGTAAAGAATATAAGTCGTTATACGAAAAACAATTAAAATAAATAAATGATTTTCTGTTATAAATTTCTAACATTTTTTTTTTATCCGATTTTTATTCTCATTATCTATTTTAGAAAGTTATTTAATAAAGAGCACAAAAAAAGATATAAAGAAAAACTTTTTTCTAATTTTTTTAATCCTAGAAAAATTAAAAGTAAAAAACTTTTATGGTTTCATGCTGCTAGCGTAGGTGAGGTTCAAAGTATATTTCCAATGATAATTAAACTAAAAGAAATAAATAAAGAAATAGAATTTTTAATAACTACTGTTACTCTAAGCGCGGGTAATTTAGTACAAGAGAAATTTTATAAAAGTCATTATATTCATCACAGATATTTTCCTGTTGATGTTAATTTCTTAATAAAAAAATTTTTAAATGATTGGAGTCCTGATTTAATTTTATTTGTTGACTCAGAAATCTGGCCAAACTTAATTCTAGAGTCAAAAAGAAGAAATATACCGTCTATAATAATAAATGGCAGAATTAGAAAGAGGTCATTTCAAAATTGGATGCTTCTTCCTCAATTCGCGAAAAAAGTTTTTAGTAAATTTAGTTTGTGTTTAACTGCAAGTAAAGAGTCAAAAAAGTATTTTAAGGAACTAAATGTCAAAAATATAAAATATATTGGAAATTTAAAACTTGCTAGTTTTACAAAACCAGAAAAAACAAAAAATTTAGATAAAATATTAAATAAAAATAAAATTTGGTGTGCTGCTAGCACTCATGCCGGTGAGGAACTTTTATGTCTTAAAACACATATCGAATTAAAAAAGATTTATGAAAATTTATTAACAATTATAGTTCCTAGACATATAAGTAGAACTAATGAAATTAAAAACTTATGTAATGAACTTAATCTTAGCTTTCAAGTGTTGAATAATAATAAAGATTTAATAAAGAAGAAAAATGAAATAATTTTAGTAAATTACTTCGGGGGTTTATCAAAGTTTTTCAGTTACTCAAAAAGTGTATTTATTGGAAAGTCCACACTTATTAATCTTAAAGAAAATAGTGGTCAAAATCCAATTGAGGCTGCAAAGCTTGGATGTAAAATATATCATGGGCCTTACGTTAATAATTTTAAAGAAATTTATGAACTGTTTGATTCATTAAATATTTCTAAACGAATTGTTGATGCAAATGAACTGGCGAAAAGACTGATCGTTGACTTAAGGGGACATAAAAAAAATGTCAATATGATTAATAAATCACTAAATAAGTTGGGCAAAAACGTATTAAATAAAAGTGTTGGAGAAATTAATAAATTGATTTTATGAAAATGTTGAAACCTGGATTTTGGGATAAAAATTTTAGTTTTATTTCAATCTTACTTTATCCTTTTTCCTTAATATATTTAGTTTTGCTAATTATTAAAAAAATATTAGTTTCATCTAAAAAATTTAAAATCCCAGTAATCTGTGTTGGAAACATCTACGTTGGAGGTACTGGTAAAACCCCTTTAGCAATATTTCTATCAAACAATCTAGATAATAATAAAAAACCAGTAATAATTAAGAAGAATTATAAAAATCATTATGATGAATACGAATTAATCAAATCTAAAACTGATCTTATTGTAGGAAAAAATAGAGCTGCTGCAATTATTGAAGCCATTGATAATAAATTTAATGTCGCAATATTGGATGACGGTTTCCAAGATAGTTCTGTTTATAAAGACTTAAATATAATTTGTTTTAACAGCCAACAATTGATTGGAAATGGAATGATTTTTCCGTCGGGTCCTCTTAGAGAGCCTTTTAACTCTTTGAAGTCAGCTGACATAGTTATTATTAATGGTCATAAAAACTCAAATTTTGAAAGAAAAATTCGTACTATTTCAAATACAGTTGAAATTTTTTATTCAAAATATTTACCTGTAAATATAGATCAATTTAAAGATAAAAAACTTTTAGCTTTTGCAGGTATAGGAAATCCAGAAAATTTTTTTGATTTATTAAAATCAGAGAATTTAAATATAGAAAAAACTTTAAAATTTCCAGATCATCATGAATTTGATACTAAAGATTTAAAAAAGATAGTTTCAATTGCAGATAAAAATAAATTAGAAATAATTACTACCGAGAAAGATTTTCAAAGATTAAAAAGTTTTAAAATCGAACATATAAATTATCTTGAGTTAAAACTTGAAATTTTTGAAAAGGATAATTTTATTAAGAAAGTTACAAGTTATTTATGATTAAAGTTTTAAAATATTTTACTCAAGCAATATTTATTTATGTGTTTTTTTTATTAGGAAAGCTTATCGGGTTAAATTTAAGTAGAAAAATATTTTCATTCGTCTTTAGAAATATTGGACCTCTAATAAAATCAAGTGAAAGTGTAAAGAATAATTTACTAAAATTTTCTAAAGATATTTCTGATACTGAAATTAAATTGATAAAGTCTCAGATGTGGTCAAACTATGGTAAAACTTTTATAGAATATATTTTTTTAAATAAATTTAAAGATGACAATTTACACATTAAGATTAAAGGAGAAAATATATTAAATGAAATAAAACAGAGTGGTAAGCCTGTTATATTTGTGTCTGGTCATTTTGCTAATTTTGAGTTGATGTCTATGGAAATATCTAAAAAAAAATTAAAATTAGCTACAATATATAGACCGCTAAATAATTATTTTCTAAATCCTTTTATGGAATATTTAAGAAAAAAATTTGTATGTAAAAATCAAATTAAAAAAGGCCTATCAGGAGTGAAAGATGCTATTGAATACATCCAAAATAATCACAGCATTGCACTCATGATTGATCAAAGAGTAACGGAAGGAGAAAAATTAAAATTTTTTAATGAGATTGCTTTTACAACTACACTGCCTGCACAACTTTCGCTAAAATATAATTTGCCAATTTTTCCAATATATATTGAAAGAAAAGAAAATGACTTTTTTGAAATGGAGATTTACGAGCCTATCGACTCCTCTAAATATAAAGATAAAAACGAGATATCAAAAAAACTAAATGAGATATTGGAGGGAATGATAAAAAGAAATCCTGGTCAATGGATATGGACACATAAAAGGTGGAAACTATAATTATTTCTTATTTTTAAAATTTTTAAAACTTTCATTCACTTCAATTGGTGAAAAATACGCTTCTTGAAGATCTACATTCCAATAACTCAATTGATCTAATGGTATTTTCTTACCAGAAACAGCACAAATTACAAAATCACCTTCTTCAAGTATATCAAATGAGTTCTGTTTATATTTAAGTTTAGCTTTTTTTTTAAACATTAGTAAAATATATATATTATATTTTTTCTTATGAATATTGCTTTAATTGGTAGCGGGGGTAGAGAGCATGCTTTGTGCCAAAAAATATATGAGTCCAAATTTAATAAAAAAATTATTTGTATTCCGGGTAATGCTGGAACTGCAAAAATAGCAGAGAACATCGACTTAGATTATCTAGATTTTAAAAAATTATTAAAAGTTTTAAAATTCTATAAAATTGATTTAGTTATTGTGGGGCCTGAAGAACCTTTAGTTAAAGGGGTGGTTAATTTTCTTAAAAAAAATAAGATTAAGGTATTTGGACCAAATAAGTATGCAGCAAAATTAGAGGGTTCTAAAGCATTTATGAAATTAATTTGTAAAAAAAATAATATACCGACTGCAAATTACAAAATTTGTGAAAATATAAATGATGTAAAAAATTTTTTAAAAAAGAATGATCTTCCTCTAGTTGTAAAAGCAGACGGCTTAGCTGCAGGAAAAGGAGTAACTATTTGTAAAACTTCTAAACAAGTCTTTAGTGTTTCCAAAGAAATTTTTAAAGGAAAATTTAAATCTTCGAAAAAGTTAATTTTAGAAGAATTTTTAGTCGGAGAAGAGGCTAGCTATTTTTTAATTGTTGACGAAAAATCTTTTAAGTTTTTTGGATCTGCTCAAGATCATAAACGCGTAGGTGAAAAAGACAAAGGTCCAAATACTGGTGGGATGGGAGCATACTCTCCTGCTCCAATAATTACTAAGTCGTTAGAAAAAAAAATAATTGAAAAAATCGTTAAACCTACTTTGTTTGCTTTGAAAAAAAGAGGGGAACCTTACACTGGTTTTTTGTACGTAGGTTTAATGATAAAAAATAATCAACCTTATTTAATCGAATATAACATAAGAATGGGTGATCCAGAGTGTCAAGTAATAATTCCCAGACTAAAAACAGATTTATTAAAAATATTTAATTATGCTTTATCAAATAGATTAAACAAAATTAATATAAAATGGAATAATTTTAAAAGTATGACTATAGTTTTATGTTCAAAAGGATATCCTGGAAAATATAAAAAAAACAAGATTATAAAAAATATTTTTAAGATTAAGAAAAGTAAAAATAATTTTATTTTTCATGCAGGAACAAAATTAATTAATAATGAATATTATTCAATTGGAGGAAGAGTGTTAAATGTAACTGCAACAGGAAATGTTTTTAAGATTATAAGAAAAAATATTTTGAATATTTTAAGAAAAATAAATTGGAAATATGGTTTCTTTAGAAAAGATATAGGGTGGAAAGTAATCAAATAATAATGAGAATAATTAGTGGAAAATTAAAAGGTAAATCAATTAATTTTTCAAAATCCAAAAAAACAAGACCTTTAAAAGACTCTGTGAAAGAGAATATCTTTAATATTTTAGCTCACTCCAACTTAATAAAAGTAAAGCTCGAAAAATCTAATATATTAGACCTTTATTCAGGGATAGGATCATTTGGAATAGAATGTATTTCAAGAGGTGCAAGAAAAATTACATTTGTAGAAAAAGATAAAAGCATTGTTCAAATATTAAATAAAAATTTATTAGATTTATCTATTCAAGATCAAGCTAAAGTTGAAACAGATAATATAATAAATTTTTTAAATAAAAAGCATCATTTAAAATTTGAGATCATTTTTTTGGACCCTCCTTTTATAGATGAAAATTATGTTGAAGAATTAAGAGTAATAAATGAGCAAAAGATTTACAAAAAAAATCATATAATTATTTTGCATAGAGAAAGCACATCACCCAACAGTTTTGAAAAAATTATAAATCCTTTAATAATCAAGGAATATGGTCGTTCAAAAATAGTATTTGGGAGGTTCTAGGATAATAGTTTTTTTGTAATTACTTTGACTTGTTCAACAGCTGGTTGATTGAATGGGTTAATATTTACTAATTTGGCAATTAACACGGTTTCTAGAATGAAATAAGATAATAGTTCTCCTAATGCTTCTTCATTTAAATTTTTAATCTTAAACTCTCTAAAAGGTAGTTTGTTTTTTTTTAAAGTATCAATGAAAGCAGTTTTTTGAGCATTTTTAATCTGATTTAAATTTTTGTTATTTAAGAATTTTAAATTGTGGTTTAAATTTTTAGTGTATATATTTTTTCTATTTCCGTTACTTGAATGGCTAAAAATATAAAAAATCTTATCTCTTGGTCCATCTAAATAAAGTTGAAGAAGGCTATGATGATCTTTGGGGGCTTTCGATACAGTTGGAAGAAAACCTTTACCTTTTTTTCCAAGACTTTCAGCTAATAATTGCTGAAGCCAGTAAAGCAAAGCATCTAGCTCAGGAACATAATTAAATAGTATTAAATTTTTAAATTTTTCTTTCTTTAATAAATTTGATAATTTAATCGCGCTTTCTTTTAAAAATATTTTATAATCTTTTATCAAATAAACAGATAAATTTTTTCTCAATTTTTTAATATTAATACCCATCAAATATGCTGGAATTGCTCCTGTTTCTGAAAACACAGAATATCTGCCTCCGATATTCATTTTATGTTCTATAAAATACAAATTTTTTCTTTTTGATAAATTATAAAGTGAACTATCTCTTTTTTCTGTAATAATTATTATATTCTTAGAACTTTTTTTTATAACATTCATTGCTAAAAAGTTTGTTAAAGTCTCGATAGTATTTCCTGATTTTGATATAACTATAAACAGTATCTGATTTAAATTTTTAAAGCTTTTTATCTTGCTTTGATCAATATCATTTAAAAATATACAATTCTTTTTAATTTTTTTTTTTAAAAAAGAATATATTGCTTCTGAACCTAATATAGATCCCCCCATTCCTATAACGACTATTGTTTTATATTTTTTAAATCTTTGGAGATCTTTAATCTTAAAATTGAATTTAAAATTTTTATTAAATGTATGAAACATATCTTCACTGTCATCTATTTTACTAAAAATATCGTTAAAGATATTAGAAAAACTTTTTTTCAATTTATTGTTTAGTCGACTATCTAGATAGTCATTTTGAATAAAATTTTTATAAATTATATTTTTGCTCACTTATTGATTTCGTTAATTATAGTTTGTTCAACTGAAGAAGATTTATTTTTTTTTATTAAATTTTCCTCTGAAACATTTAAAATTTTCTCTATCTTATTTTCACTGCTCTTTTGTGCCTCTTGAATTGAGCCGGGTTTAGGCAAAGTATTGTAATCTGGAGGCAAAATTAATGGATCCTTTTTTTTCACCAAAAATTCATCTGAATTTCTTGTCTTTTCATTTCTTAATACCTTGCCTGCATCTGACATTCCTGAGCAAGAATAAAGAAAATTTACTATTAACAAATAGATTATGATTTTATAATTTTTTCTCATTTTTTGTAAGTAAATCTTTAAATATAAATATTACAATACCTAAAGTAATAAATATATCTGCGATATTAAATGTGAACCAGTGAAAATTACCATAATGAATATCTATAAAATCAGGGACCGCAAAATACGTAAATCTATCATAACAATTACCAAGTGCTCCACCTAGAACTAGAGAAAGCAAAATTTTGTCATAAATTTTAACCTTTGTGATTAAATAAATTAAAAAAAATATAACTATTCCAATTATAGTTGTTATTGTATTATAAATTAAATTGGAGTCTGTACTCAAAAATCCAAAACCGATTCCAGTATTCCAAATTAATTCAAAATTCAAATAATCATTAATGAAAATACTGTTTTCAATATTTTCGTGATTAATAATTTTAACTTTAGATACTCTATCAAATAAAAACATTGTTATTGACAGTAGATAACAAACTAAATTTTTGCTATTGAATAAAATAAAAAAATCCTCTTTTTTAATTTTTTTTAAAATAACCATTTAAACTTCATTTTTTGCTTTTTCGCACCTTACACATTTTGTTTTCAAAATCTTCCAACATCTCGGGCATTTATTGCCTTGAGATTTTGTAACTTCAATTTTAAGTTCATCTTTTTTATTGCTTTTAAATTTTTCTGCATTTGAAGTAATAAAATATTCAGAGAGATCAATACCTTCAAGTATCTTAAAATTTTCTTCATGAGTAGTTATTTTTATAGTAGCTTCTAAACTTGACCCAATCTCTTTGCTAGCTCTTTTTGCCTCTATTGAAATATTAGCTTCCTGTTTTATACGAAAAAGTTTTTTCCATTTTTCATCTAATTTCTTGTTTTCCCATTTTCTAGGAACCTGAGGAAATTGATGTTCATGAATATTATTTTTATCTTTGCTAACTAAGCTATATATTTCATCTGTTGTAAATACAAATATTGGAGCAAACCATTTTAATAAACATTCTAGTATTATATTTAAAATAATGATGCAGTTTTTTCTTTTTCTGGAATTAATGCTATCACAATATAAAACATCTTTTCTAATATCAAAATAAAATGAAGACAGATCTAAAGAACAAAAATTTAAAAGTTCTTTATATAATTTGTGGAAATTATAGATTTTCAAATTTTGCTTCATAAGAATATCTAACTCAAATATTTTGTGTAAAATATATTGCTCTAACTCATCAAAATCATTTATTTCAATTAGATCAAAGTTTTGTTTTTCAAAGTTATCTTTGATGTTTCCTAAAATAAATCTGAAAGTGTTTCTAATTTTTCTATAAGATTCTGCATGTTGATCTAGAATATTTTTATCAATTCTTAAATCTTCTGCATAATCCGAAGATGCGACCCAAGCTCTTAATATGTCGGCTCCATAATTTTTTAAGATGTCCTCGGGTGAAATAACGTTGCCAGTTGATTTAGACATTTTTAATCCTTTTCCATCGACAACAAATCCATGAGATAAAATACTTTCAAAAGGAGCTCTGCCTCTTGTGCCACACGATTCTAACAAAGATGAGTGAAACCAACCTCTGTGCTGATCAGATCCTTCGAGATACATATCTGCTGGCCATTTAAGATCTTTTCTTTTTTCCAAAACAAAACTATGTGTAGACCCACTATCAAACCATACTTCTACGATATCTCTTAATTTTTCAAAATCGTTAGGATCATGGTCATCTCCTAAAAATTTTTTTTTATCATCTGTAAACCAGCAATCCGAGCCCTCTTTTTCATATATTGAGGCAATTCGTTCTATCACTTTTTTATCTCTCAATGGTTCATTGGTTTTCTTATTTAGAAAAATTGGTAAAGGAACACCCCATACTCTTTGTCTAGAAACACACCAATCGGGCCTGCCTTCGATCATTGAAAGCAATCTTTCTTTACCTTTTGCTGGAAAAAAATTTGTTTCATTTATCGCTTTTAACGCTTTATTTCTTAATGAGTTTTTTTCCATTGAAATAAACCATTGTGGGGTTGCTCTATATATTAATGGAGCTTTTGACCTCCATGAGTGTGGATAGCTATGATTTAATTTATCATTTTTTAAAAGTTTCTTTTGCTCTTTTAATTTTTCAATAACTACGGGATCAGCTTTAAAAATATGTAAGTTATTAAAAAATGGTATTTCCTTAGTATATAATCCTGAGTCGTTCACAGTATAGCTTGAAGGAATATCGTTTTTTAAACATAAGTTAAAATCATCAGGTCCATGGCTTGGGGCACAATGTACTATGCCAGTTCCTTGATCTAATTCAACAAATCCTGCTTCGAGCATCGGAACGTCATAATTGAAATTTAATTTAGAAAATGGATGACGACATACTGTGTTTTTAAAATCAGAGCCTTTAAAAGTTTTCAAAATTTTGAAATTTTTAATTTCACAAGATTTTATAACCGAGTCAACAAGATTGCTAGCAATAACAATATTTTTCTCTTTAAAATTATCCAGTTCGCTAATTTCAATTAAAGAATATTCAATTGAGCTATTAAAAGCTAAAGCTTTATTTGCTGGAATCGTCCATGGAGTTGTTGTCCAAATAATAATATTTGCATCTTTAAGAAAATCTTTTTCAGTTTTATTTACTTTGAAAGCAACATAAATAGTATTCGATGTATGATCCAAGTACTCTACTTCGGCATCTGCTAAAGCGGTTTTTTCAACAGTAGACCATAAAACAGGCTTAAAACCTTGATATAAACTACCGTCTAAAAGAAATTTTCCAAGCTCTCTAACAATTTGAGCTTCTGCTTCAAAACTCATTGTGGAGTAATAATTTTCAAAATCTCCAACAACACCTAGTCTTTTAAATTCCTTAATATGAACCTGAATCCAATTTTTTGCAAAATCTCTACATTCTTGTCTAAAATCTTTTACTGGCACATCATCTTTATTTTTTTTCTTTTTTTTATATTGTTCTTCAATTTTCCACTCTATTGGTAAACCATGACAATCCCATCCGGGAACGTAAACGGAATCTTTCCCATTCATTTGGTGAAATCGAGTAATCATATCTTTTAGTATCTTATTTAATGCAGTACCCATATGAATATGCCCATTAGCATATGGCGGTCCATCATGAAGAATAAATTTATCTTTGCCTTTAGAATTATTTCTGATTTTTTGAAAGATCTTATTCTTTTCCCATTTTTCTAATATTAGTGGTTCCTTAGTTGGTAAACTAGCTTTCATTGAAAAAGACGTTTTTGGTAGTTGTAAGTTATCTTTAGACATTTATTTTTGATTGAATAATATCAATTTTTATTTGTTTTTTTAATTGTTCTAGGTTTTTAAATTTTTTTTCTGGCCTAATAAATCTATTAAAATAAACTTTTATCTCTTTATCATATAAGTTTTTATTAATTCCAAATATATTTACCTCTAAGAGCAAATTTTGGCCATTAAATGTTGGTCTATAGCCAATATTTGCAATTCCTCTTTTTTTTTTTAATTTATTAGCACTAATATTTACTGAATAAACACCAAGTCTTGGTACTATGTAACTGTCCAAGCTTAGATTGCAAGTTGGAAAACCAATTTTTCTTCCTCTTTGTTTGCCTTTTAATACTTTGCCAATAACACACCAAGAGCGAGTTAATAGTTGGTTAGCTTCTTTTATTTTTCCTGATGACAATCTTTTTCTAATTAAAGTTGATGATATAGTCTTTGTATCTTTTTTATATGGAGGAGTAATTATAGTTCTGTAGTTAAAAAACTTTTCATTTTTTTTTAAAGTCTTGATATTTCCAATCCTTCTTCTTCCAAATCTAAAATTTTTACTAACAAATAAATATTTCGACCTTAATTTATTAAAAATAATTTTTTTGATAAAATTTTCAGCGGTAATAAGAGAAAAAGCTTTATCAAATTTAATGATAACTAAAAAATCAATCTTCAATCTTTGTAATTGTTTTTTTTTTTGAATTAATGAATTAATTCTATGATTCTTTAATTTTGAATTGAAAAACATCACAGGAACTGGTTCGAAAGTTATAACACCGAAAGGTAACTTATCTTTTTTTGCTTTCCTTTTTGCTTGTGTTAAAACTTTTTGATGACCTAAATGGATCCCGTCAAAATTACCAATAGCTACTACAGCATTTTTATGATGATTTTTTATTTTAAGGTTATTATAAATCTTCATTTTACCATGTTAAATTTTTTTGAAAGTAATTGGTTTTAACTTTATATTTTTCTAATAATTTTTTTAAATCTTGCTCACTATCAAATTCGTTACGATGTACGCCGCTATAGATAAATATTGAGTCTATATCCAAATTATTTGCTCCTTTAATATCAGTACGAAGATTATCCCCAATAGCTAAAACCTTTTCTTTTTTATTAAAACACATTTCATAAACATCTTTGTAAGGTTTGCCAAAATATATAACAGTCCCACCAACAGACTCGAATATTTTGGCAATAGAACCTGCGCAGTACTCTTCTTCATTCCCTCTATGAACGCTTAAATCTGGATTTGTACAAATCAATTTTTTTGAAGTATATTTTTTTAAAAAGTGTTTATAGAAATTTAAATCATTTTCATGTTTATCAAATAGTCCAGTGCAAAGTATAAAATCACTTTTGTCTAAATTTGTTTTGTTATCTTTTACTTTTAAAAAAATTGACTCATCTCTATTTGGGCCCAAATGATAAAATAGCTTTCCAAATTTATTTTGATTTATGGCTAACATTGCGGCTTCACCAGATGTCATAATATTATTTAATAATTTTTCATTCATTTTCATATTTCTCAAAAATTCTCTAACTTGTTTACTGGGTCTTGGTGCATTAGATAAAAATACAATTTTTTTGGAATCATTAATTAATTTTTCTGCTACTTCTATTGCGTTATTGTGCAGAGAAACTCCGTCATGCATCACCCCCCATAAATCAATTATGAAGGTGTCGTATGAGCTATAAATCTCAGATAAGTGTTCTAATTTTTTCAATTTTTTATGTCCTCATCAAATTTAGCAGAAATTAAGACGTAAAATATAGCAAATTCGACTAATTTTTAATGCTTATTACCCTTGAAATTTTCCTAAAACATACCATATCAGCCGTACATAATTATTTATAGGAGAAATACATATGAAATTTAGACCCTTACACGATCGTGTGCTAATTAAAGTGTTAGATAGCGAAGAGAAAACATCTGGAGGAATTATTATTCCAGATACCGCAAAAGAAAAACCACAAGAAGGTGAAGTTGTAGCAGTAGGACCAGGATCAAAAAATGAAGATGGAAAGATCATGCCTATGGATGTTAAAGTTGGTGATACAGTACTTTTTGGAAAATGGTCAGGAACAGAGGTAAAGATTGATGGTAAAGAATATAGCATTATGAAAGAATCTGACATAATGGGAATTTCAAAAGGAAAAAAATAACTTTTAAGGAGGAATGAAATGGCAAAATTAATTAAATTCGACACTGAAGCAAGATCTCAAATGCTAAAAGGCGTAAACACTTTAGCTAATGCAGTTAAAGTAACTCTAGGACCAAAAGGTAGAAATGTCGTAATGGATAAATCTTACGGAGCGCCAAAAATTACAAAAGACGGCGTTTCTGTCGCAAAAGAAATAGAGCTAGATGATAAATTTGAAAACATGGGCGCTCAAATGGTAAAAGAAGTAGCTAGTAAGACAAATGACAATGCTGGGGACGGAACAACAACAGCTACTATTTTAGCTCAAGGAATCGTAAACGAAGGTCTAAAATATGTAACTGCAGGTATGAATCCAATGGATCTTAAAAGAGGGATTGATAAAGCTGTTGAATTTGTAATTGAAAAATTAAAAACAACATCTAAAAAAGTAAAAGCTAATGAAGAAGTTGCACAAGTAGGAACAATTTCAGCTAACGGTGAAAAATCGATTGGAGATATGATTTCTAAAGCTATGCAAAAAGTTGGTAACGAAGGTGTAATTACAGTAGAAGAAGCAAAAGGTGTTGAGACTGAATTAGACGTTGTTGAAGGTATGCAATTTGATAGGGGATACCTTTCTCCATATTTTGTTACAAACGCTGAAAAAATGACAACAGAGCTAGATAATCCTTTAGTGCTCTTGGTTGAAAAAAAATTAGCGAATCTACAGCCAATGGTTCCCTTGTTAGAATCTGTTGTTCAAGCGAACAGACCTTTAATGATTATTTCTGAAGATGTTGAAGGTGAAGCTTTAGCCACTTTAGTTGTAAATAAATTAAGAGGTGGTCTAAAAGTTGTAGCTGTAAAAGCTCCTGGTTTTGGAGATAGAAGAAAAGCAATGTTAGAAGATATTGCTATTCTTACTGGTGGACAGGTAATTTCTGAAGATATTGGTCTTAAATTAGAAAATGTTAAAATCAATGATTTAGGTTCTTGTAAAAAAGTTAAAATTGATAAAGAAAATAGT
>MDSV01160113.1_pt1 | contig 34961 bp, 32 predicted proteins | sample 810851 | NCBI WGS metagenome assembly MDSV01 (sample SAMN05326640, study PRJNA326480) | marine metagenome | isolation source: seawater | place: Atlantic Ocean: North East | collected 2012 | reverse complement strand
TAGCTGGTAGTGCTTCGGATTTGTAATCCGACGGTCGGGGGTTCGAGTCCCTCCGTTGGCTCCAAAAAAACAGTTAACTAAGTACCAGTGTCAAGTAATATGAGACCTTTTCATTTAGCATTCCCAGTGCTTGACTTGGTAAGTACTGAAAAATTCTATGTTGATGTTTTGCAATGCAGCATTGGAAGAAGAACGCCTAAGTCAATAAATTTTAATTTCAACGGGCACCAAATTGTTGCACATTTAGTCAACAATATTCCTGATTATTCCAATAGGGCAAAAGTCGATGGAAGGAAAGTACCTCCGTTTCATTTTGGCTTAGTTATGGAATGGCAACAATGGCATGATTTCAAAGAACACCTTGAAAGTCTTAAAATTGTATTTAGCATCAAACCACACATAAGATACCGAGGGAAAGTAGGAGAACAAGCAACTATGTTTATTGATGACCCATCGGGAAATGCTCTAGAGTTCAAGTCATTTAGTGACGAAAACAGACTTTTTGCCACTGCAACTGAAGGTGGAGACAAAATTGGAGGAGGAGTTTTGTAATAAGCAAATAATCAATAGACAACTGAAAGTGGGCGTAACATGGTCGCTGAGATTCTTGACGGAAAGGCATGTTCTGCAATGGTTGAGCAATCACTTAAACAACGAATTACAAATTGTATATCAGCTGGAATCACACCCCATATTGCAGTAATAATCGTTGGCAATGACCCTGCAAGCCATGTATATGTAAATGCCAAAATACGGGCTTGTGACAGACTTGGAATCAAAAGCACACATATTGAACTGGATGAAAATACAAACGAATCTGAACTAATATCAATAATAAATCAGCTTAATTCAGATATAAATGTTCATGGCATCTTGATTCAATCACCATTGCCAGTCCATATGAATGAGGAGAGACTAACGGACTTAATTGACCCATCAAAAGATGTCGATGGATTTCACCCAGTAAACCTTGGCAGATTAGTACAAACTCGTAAAGATTGTCTTATTCCTTGCACTCCAAATGGAGTGATGAGATTGCTTGAATGGGCGGAAATTGAGACCAAAGGGAAAAATGCTTTAGTCATTGGCAGATCAAGAAATGTTGGTCTGCCGCAAGCGATTCTGCTAGCACTAAAAGGATCTGACGCAACGGTTACTATCGCACATTCAAGAACAGAAAATCTTGCTGACAAATGCCTTGATGCTGACATAATTGTAGCAGCGGTTGGTAGACCAAACATGATCAAAAAAGACTGGATTAAAGAAGGTGCAATTGTGGTTGATGTGGGGATTAATCGAGTTAGTGATGATTCTAATCCACGTGGCTATATTTTGGTTGGTGATGTAGAAAAAGAGGCCTTTGAAAATGCGTCATGGATGACTCCAGTCCCAGGCGGTGTTGGCCCTATGACTGTAGCAATGTTAATGGAAAATACTGTATTTTCAGCCGAGACAAGAATTTAGTTACATGACAAACATCATATTCACAGCACATATCAGTGTAATTATGGAACAATTGGCGCCAAGACTTTCACTGGCTGCCAAAATATTAGCTGCTTTAACGTTAGTAGCCAGTACTATTAATTTGAAAATAAATATCTTTGATAAACCGGGATTATCTGTTGAAGAGTTCATAGGAATTGGAATCGCAATAGTATTTGCCATTTTAGCAATTATAACTTCTAAACAAAGAATTGTGCCAGAATTTTCATCCAATCCATCACTAGAGCAGCAAATCTCTGCTCTTGAGATCACTCCAACTAAATCAAGCAATATTTTTACAGAACAAAAAACCTCTAATACCCAAACTCAACAACTGATCGAAAGTATAGTTGGTAAAGAAATTAACATTGATACCAACCAAATTGATAATGCGATTGATAAACTAAGTAGTGGTGAAATTGGATTAAAATCTCAAATGATGGTTGAACAAGCGCCTGCCCCACATAGATACGCAACAGATATTTTGAGTAGTAACGAGAAGAAATCCAACTCAAACACCAGTGAAAAAACCACATATGATGTCCCACTACCTAATTTTAACGCGATTGAAGAATTGCCTGAATTACCAGACATTTCTTCGATAATTGCACCCTTACCAGTTAATGGTCAAAACTATTCAACACCAGTTTTGCCGAAAATTAAAACTTCTCCAGTTGATGAAAGTTTAGAGAAATCTGTAGAATTACCAGATTTAACTGATTTAGATTCTTTGCTCAATGAAAACATAGAAGCGCGTTTCGATACACCAGATTTACCCAACCTTAACGACATATTGTGATCATAACTTCATTAGGGGTTTGCAACTGGCAAACAATATGTGGACTCAAGACTATGACCTACACAGCCATTCCACAAATAGTGATGGTGAGCATAGTGTTGAATATGTCGCACAACTGATGAAAGAAAATCAAGTCAAATATTGGTCTCTTACAGACCATGACACCATTGCAGGATGGTCAAATGCTTCAGTTGCGGCTAAAAACCATGATATTAAATTCATACCCGGAGTTGAGATTACTTGTGAGAGGGGGCTTCAACCTGATCCACAAGAACTAGGCCGACTACAAAGAGAACATGCTTCCAAATCATGGCATTTACTAGCATATTTTCCGAACCTTAAATCAGAAGATAAATTGGCAAAAGAATTTGCACATTGGCTTAAGCCACTTCAGGATAGTCGAGTTCCACGGATGAAAGGAATGCTAGAAAAATTATCAAATCTCGGCATGGCAATCACATTTCAAGAAGTTGAACAACGGGCAGGAGGTTCAATTGGACGACCACATCTTGCAGAAGTGATGGTCGAAAAAGGATTTGTCGAGTCTAAATCAGAAGCCTTTGACAAATGGATTGGAGACGGTCTGCCTGCACATGTTGCACAACTTAAGCCAAGCATTGAAGAAGCCGTCAAAATGGTCAAACATTGTGGTGGAATTACTTCTCTTGCGCACCCATTATACTATGGAATATCGCCAAAAGAATTGGCTAAATATTGTCACCAAGTAGGAATAGACTCAATTGAGGCATTTCATAGAAGTCATCCTGACAAATATCGCTATGAATTATGGCAAGAATGCATCGCAAATAGTTTAGCAATTAGTTGTGGTTCGGATTTCCATGGTCAAAGCTATGGCAGTAATCCGGGAAAAATGGTAGTACCAATCAAGCAATTATGCTTCTGAACTGCTGATTAATTTTTCAAGTAACATTGCAATCTCAAATAAGATTACAACTGGCATTGCAACCATAAATAATGACAATGGATCGGGAGGAGAAAGAAATGCTCCTAATACAAAAGCAGTGAACCATATGTGTCGACGATATTGGCTTATTTGCTGTCTAGTAGCAACACCCAATCTTAAAACCAATAATGTAACCACTGGTGCTTGAAAACCAACCATGCAAGCTAATGCAAGATTTGTGATGAAACCAACATAACCTGATAATCGCCATTCAGTGGTCAACCCTGCTTTTTGCGCATCATTGGTTAGATAATCAAGAATCATTGGAGTTAAAAATTCCCAAGAATATAATAATCCTGCAAATCCTAATCCAATTATTGAAAATAGTGTCAATATGAATGTGATGCTAAGTTTAGGTGGCTTGAGATTTAATTCCTTAAATCGCTGCTTTACAGCAGGGTTTTTTACACCATTTCTTACCCCCTCAAGAAGTAAAAATATTACAATAATTAATAATCCAAAACTGACTGCAATTTGTAATTGTAATAAGATGAATTCTATTGGCGATGTGACAATAATATTGACATCACTTGGTAGCCTATTTGGATCGATTAACCACTTAATAATTGATTTAGTTACTGAAAAGCCAGTTATTACTGCAATGATAAAAATTGCCAAGATAATTTTCATCTTTGCCTTGAAGTATTCTCCAATTTCCTGAACTATTACTCCACCTGGTGAATCAAGCAATCCCGACACCACATCGTGGATGTGATTCTCATCGGCCATGTACTCGCCAATTGGTGATAAGTCATAATGCAAACTATTCCTCTTGAGACCATAAATGAGAAGGTGATGAATCAAGTATCGACTTTTTGTTAGCTTTCAGTCTTTGTAATCTATACAATACAAATGCTGTCATCCAGAGAGAAGGAATGGACAATAGAATTGCTTTCCACATAACATCTCCATGATAGTCATTAACGATACTCACTTCTAATACTTCACCATCTATTGTACTTGGGTTATGAATTACAATTAAATTGTATATTAGATAAGAATCTGTTTCAAGATGTAAAGTAGATTTCGGTTGTACTACATAATAATCTCCTAAAGTAGTCAAATAATTCCAATCAATAGAACCGTTTTGCATCGCAGCAGCACTATCTTCCACCGAGATATATACCACTTCAAGGGTTAAAGTATCATCCAGATTTTTTATTGATGAATTTACAGTCTCTCCATATTTGATTTCTTGAATTATTTCATATGTTGAATCTTCAGGCCCTAATCTAAATGAAGTTCTATCATCGGAATTTTCAACTTGTACATTAATTGCCATCAAAATCAAAGTAAACATTAGAAGAGATATCGCACCTTCTATTATCACATGTCGCTTAATTTTTAGTTTATCCATTCCCTTGAAAAATGAACCATGATCATTACGCAAGCGCGGTTGCAAGTGATGGATGAATAATGCACCAATGCCCCCAATAATCATACCTAATGGTATATCGACAAACCAATGAATTCCAAGATATAATATTGAAAATATAAAAATTAGAGTGTTGATTAGAATAAACATGTGGTAATAGTAATGACGCCATTGCTTCATAGTCCCACCCTTCTCTTTAACATGAAGATAGTTTAACATCAAAATTCCAAACGGGATTGCGACATGTAGTGAAGGTACGCAATTATCTAATGGATCATGGGATGCGTAAAATACTGTATAAGCTCCGTCATGATACAATAAAGCCTCCATTCCTGGTATCCATGAAGATGTAACTTCAACATTGAAGAATAGATAATATGGTACAGCCAAGGCATAAATCAAAAGATAATTTAATGTCACCTTATCTGTCATATCCCTATCACCGGTGTAGGCAAAATAGACCGTTGTGACATAAATCAAGAATAAATAGATAAACAAATAATGGAAATTAAGCACTGTTGTAAGAGTATCATTTAGAAAGGTGTCTTGAACGAGTTTTGCGAATTCTCCTTCGATACTGTAAACTAAATCAGTCCAATGACCTACATGAGATTTTATTGGCTCATTCAACAAGTCAGTTATTGATTTCCACTTGACAATTATTAGGTAACCCATGGCGTGTAAATAATATCTTTTTTCGTGAAATTCTCTTGCCCATTGATTGATAGGAACTCTGTGTTCTTTTTGATTAATTGAAAATAGCCAACACACTACTGGAGTAAAAAAAACTACCAGCATCATCATTACGGTGTATGGACTCATAACTCGTGTGAGACCAATGTGAATATATCTCTTTTCACGCCATCACACTATACTTAGTGTTTTTTTAACCAATTGCGAACATTCAGGGCGTCATATTTTGAATGTCTTAAGCCAGGCAAACATATGTCAGAAACATGGATTCAACCGCCGGAGAATACTTTGGCAAGTTTACGCCATGGTATTGTCAATAGTGATGGTATTGAATTTGATCTTAGAATGACTAGTGACAAACAATTAGTAATCCATCATGATGCAAAAATTTCTGTAAACAAATCACTGTTGGAAAAATCAAACCCATATGTTGAATCATGGGATTCTACAGAACTAAAGAAATTAGGCTTTTCGACCTTAGATGATATTTTGAACGACAAAGAAATAATTTCACAATGGCGAGATAATGGCAAGATGGTGTGCCTTGAATTGAAAAGGCCTCATCCAAAATCACCGATTGGCGGCGGTTATTTTGGTAAAAAACAAGTTACAAAGGTCATATCCGAAATGATTACTAAAGCAGAACTGATGCTAGATGAGGCGGAAATTCCCAAAGCAAATTCTGTATTCTATGCATTTCACAATCAAATGCATAAATCAGTGAAACAAGTGAATTGTCAAAGAAATTGGGCAGAATTATTACCAGTAGTACCCCGATATGGCACTAAACGATTTAAACGTATAATGGCTTACCCTCAATACTTAATCACACCCTTTTCTCGATTGATAAATAAGCATAGAAAACGAGAAGCAAGTATGGTTCCATGTGCCATAGAATATTTTCAACCATTCTATAATCGATTGTTGATTGGAAAAAGTGTAGGATTAAGTGGTAAAAGATTGAATCATTTTAGAAATTGTCAATCAGGAGTGCCAGTTTATGTTTGGCCTGCTCTTGAAAAATATGAGCATAAACTTCTCTCTTCAGGAATCACCGGTTTAACTGACAATCTAGATCCAAATTTTACCATGTATCAAAATGGTGGTGCTAGATGGACATTTCCTGCCACTAAACCGCTTGATGAGCAACAATTGAAATTACTTGATGAGGCAACTTGGGAGACTCATAATGACATATTAAAGCAATTAAATTTAGATGCTCCTAACTGGCATGAATGTGATAAAAGTCGTAGAACGCAATTGATAAAGATGTGGGCAAGAAAATGGAATTGGGATATTAATATCGAAAGCACCGTCAACAAATGCACCTTATCTCCACCTTGGCAAAGTGTTAGACTAATTGGCCATAGAGGTTCGGGTAAAACAGCACGCCCAATAATAAATAAAACATCATTCAGTATGTCTTAGATTTTGATTCTCCGAGTAATATTTCGGACGATAAATTGGAACTCCTTTGCCTGATCGCAAAGTTTCGCGTTCGTCAACTATTTGTGCACCAATACCTGCAACTCTAGCCCAACCAAAGAATGTGGTGTAAAATTTTGGATCTGTAAATCCGACATGATAAAGCAATGCGCCACTGGCAATATCAACATTGGCATTTGGATTGCGAATTTTCTTATTCTCAGCCAAAACCATAGGTGCAACTTTTCTTAGGGTACGGATTATTTTGAAATTCTCATCATCAGGACATAATTTCTCACCCAGTATAAATTGAGCAGTGGCCCTTGGATCTTCAACGCTTAGAACTGCATGGCCAAAACCAAAAATTGGACGCCCCTCGTTTAACTCATTCCTAACAAATCGCTCAACTTCATTTTCATCACTTGTTCCAACTCGTAAAACAAATTCCAAACATGATTGATTTGCTCTCCCGTGTAGTGGCCCTGATAAGGCATTCATTGCACCGGCTATAGATGAATATACAGTTGCCTTACCCGATGCAATCGCTTTACCGGTGAAAGTTGAAAGATTACCTCCTCCATGATCCATGTGCAAAACCAAATAAGTCGATATCACTTTTTTCATTTTTTCTTGATCAATATCTTCATATTGAATTGTGTCTACAAATCTTTGAACCATTGATTTGCTAGTATCATCTAACGGTATACCCTCGCCTCTTCCTTGACGATAACGAAATATAAGGCCCATCAATCTCGGCATTCTCGCAACTAGATTTAGCGCATCATCTTTCCAACTACCTGTTGCATCTAACATTCCAAGTGTATGAATTCCAATTGAAAGCCAATCCATGGGGTGACCATCTTTGGGTAAAGATTTCAAAACATTTTCTAAACCATCAGGTATTGATGCTCTTCTACTCAAATCCTCTTGAAATTGCTTTGATTCAATAGGATTTGGCAACTCTTTGTTAAATAACAAATAAATAATATCTTCTGGAGAGAAGTCAACTAATTCCTTAATCGGATATCCACAATAATGCACTCCTTCAGTCGGAGTCACAAAAGAGGTCCTACAAGTGCCAACTGGCACTCCTCTAAGGCCACTATTGAGATGATTCTCAGTAACCTCCAAGAGTACTTTCTCATCACTCATGATTCCCACTTATGTCGGCGAGATTGAACTATGGTATAAAGCCGGCCTATTTCTATTTTGAACAGTTTAAAAGTTTATTTCAATCATCTTGCCAAATCCTAAATCCCTTGGTAGATTGTCTATCAGCTAAAACATGAACTCTAATTCTACTACCTTCGATGATTATTGCATCCTCTGCTGTAAGTCCGGGGCATTCTTGTTTTACTTTATTCCATGCCCTGTCTGTGGCTAGATTTTCAGACCACCAAGGGAAAGCAGCACACTGTTGAGGCCTTACCGAATATATTTCACATTGCTTTTCTTGATTTAAATAAATGCAAACCCCATCAGATTCTCTACTTTTCAATATATATCGACCATCAAGAGTTTTTCGACAATCTCTTTCAAGCCATTCCGAGACTTTTAATGACATATTACTAGAAATTCTTTTGGCATCATGAGTTGAAAGATATACTATACCATTTGGTTCATCACAACATTTGCCGCAACTAGATTGACACGAAAACGGCACTCCTTTCATCCACCAAGGATGCTTCATTCCTCTTCACCACTCAAAACCATGCTTCTTGGCGTTAAAGTCGAAATGCGAATTGCGCCTTCAGGATGCGGTTCTAAAATTGATTTGATTGGAATTAATTCTGCCAACTCTGAATCAATTAAATCTTCTGCGCGAATCTCTTGGCCATCAATGTTCCAATCTCCTTGAGGTGTATAACTCTCCAATGATTCCGTTAAATCATCTTCAATAAATTCAGGAAGAGGCCCTCTTTTGGGATCTATCGATACTAAACGATGTTCTAAATCGCGTAGTTCATCTGCAATTCCAATCAAACCTTCCATTGAAGCATCTGAGGTTCTTTCTGCCAATTCAAGTAGCATTTTCTCAAGCTGTGCTATTTGATTAGTTTTCTGCTGCACTGCTGAATCAGATTGTGTAAACTGTTTATCTAAACCAATGTCAATTTCTGTTAAAATATCAGCAGCAAGTGAATGATCTTTCTCAACTATACGATTCATTTTAGCAACAAGATGTTTCTCATTATCATTTATGTCAATAACCGAAGGTGCTTCTGGAGTTAAATCTTCTAAGGTATTTTTTATATGTGTTTGAACATAATCTCGATCTCTTTTGATGTATGTATCAAGATCTAGATTGGGCGGATTATAATCATCACTTAATTCTGGCAACTCAGTATTGATTTCAACGCCACCTAAATCATGGTCACTATAAACTACATCTAATACTGAAGAAATTAGACGATTTGCAATATCTTCAACTTTTTCAGTTTCAATTTCATCAATAATTTCTTCATCATCGGATTGAATATTATTCAACACTTTGTAGATATCTTCGACATCAATAATTTGTTGACCATTTTTGGACACATTTTCTATTAATTCTAAAGAATTCTTAGCAGCACGCCATCCAAAATTCCCATGTGTTACAATCATTGCCAATTGTTCGTCATTTAAAATCAAATTTTTGGCAATGGAAAGTTGTCGTGCGTAAAGCATTAGACTTCCAGCACCAACTGGACTAATTAATGTCTTAACTCCACCGCGCAAAACATCCCATAGACTGGATGCTGGCCATTCATCTAAATGCGAATTAGTAGTAACTATCACATGAACATTCAAATTCAAAGCGTAATCAATCATTCTGCCCAACTTTTGCCCAATTATTTCATCAGCGAGTATAACATCAATATCATCGATCAGTAACATCTTACAGTGCGAAAATACATCAGACCAATTTGTTTCAAGTGATTTTATCGCAGATAATTCCTCTCCTCGAATCATGTATATTTTCGAATCGCTAGTCACCAAGGTAGCCTGTCCAATGGCGTTAAGCAAGTGCGATTTACCTGTTTGAGATTCGCCAATAATAACCAAAGGATTCAATGATGTTTGCGGCATACCAATTATTTGCTCGGCTAATTGTGTAGCACGTTTGTTTTCAAAAACAGTATACCAATTCTTGAAAGTATTATGGTTGCTAAATTCTAATTGTTTAGGCCACTCAACAGTTATTGGAATATGAACGCTATGATGATGCGCATTTATTGAATCATCAACCTCAGCACCATAATCTCCTGATTCGATTCTTCTTTGACCCGTAACCACACTGCTCCAAATCGGAGTGCCATCAGATTCAAATCCAAAAAATGAAGATTCAGATATGCTTGAATCACTAGAAATTTTATTTAGAGTACGCTCACGTAAATCTTTCAATCGTTGTGCAACTACGCTTGAAATGTCATTACTGGACTGATTTAGTGAAAGTTTTGGACGATAATCATCGGTATTTCTCCCAAGCACGCCGTCTGCGATAAGAGAAAGGGTCGGCTTATTATTCACGCCAACTCTGGAAAGAAGTTTTGGTTTGTTGGGTTTAAGCACTGTCTGATTGCCCAAGATTCGATTTAGTTTTGACTGTGCTTTAACAGTGCCAGATTGTTCTGCTTCTAACACATTTGTCGTTAACAAATCTTGTTCACTTTGACTAAGTTGTCGTCTAGCACTCTCAATTGCAGTAATTAATTTACCACTTTTTGACATTAGTCTTCAACTCCTGTCAAATCAATATTGTCGTCATCAGATTTACCATATTGAGTCACCCAATCATGATAATTTCTGTCAACATCTAAATGGTTTTGAGTTCTTGAAGCCGATTCCCTAGAGGTTTTCGCAACTTGTTTGTTACTATCACTCTGTGTTGTCGGAGAATTTTCTCTTGTTGACACCAAATTATGTTCAACTTTTATTGCCTTAGGGCTTTTGATGCTAGGCAAATCATAATTAGATTTCGAGGCAGTTTGAGTGACAACTTCTGATAATTCCGCTGAATTGAAAGTTAATGGTTTTGACAACAGATCTGCTAGAGCACCTTCAATCTTCTCTGAGCGTTTTACCAGATCAACATCAATTACTTGTCTTGGGGCATTTGAAACTGATAAATTGGACATTTCGGGCAGTTCAACATTTGATTGAGCGGCGGCATCTAAAGACAATTTAGAATTATTTACTTGGCCATTAGAAGTCCTAACACGATTCTTCTTCACTCTCTTGACTCGTAATGCTTTCCTTGGACCTCTTGTTTTTGCCTTTTTAGAATCCTTTTCCTTGATAGGTTGGTTCGTTAAATTATTATCAATAATTACGACCTTCTGTTCGATTGGTTTGCCTAATTCTTCAAAAACTAATGTTGAATCAGAAATTTTCTTATCGATAGATTTTATCACTGGGATTGAAGTTATTCGTGTCTTTTCTAACGGCTCAACAACATCATCTATGGGTGTTTGGCCATTGGACCAATCATCAACCAAATTTGCTAATTCTCCACTAACTGCAACTACATCTTCAGTTGCCAAGTTATTGGCGCCTCCTGAAAGAATCCCTTGTAAGAGTTGATATTCGGTATTTTCTGCTGAGATAAAATTTACTTGTTGTTGAATCCATGATAATTCTTCATCGGTTAATACCATACATATCGGATGGTCAATCAATGATTCGGGATCCATATTTAATGCCTCAACTAAGGAACCATTTATCAGCTCATATTCTTTCACAAAACTATGTCTTTGCATATTTTCAAAAACATCCAAATCACAGTTAGATAATAATAGGTGATCGCCATTTCTTATATTATCAACTATATTTCTCAATGCGCTGATGAAAGGATTAAAGTCATTAAGTGACAATAAATACTCAAGCCCAGATAAAACAACCACAGCTTGTTTATTTGCCCAAAGAAATTGATTGATTAACATCTCGATTTCACTCATATTTGCATTGATATAATTATCACCTTCTAAAGATGAAATCACATAGCTTGCTTGTTTTGGAATTGAAAATAAGTCAAGTAAATGATTAGAATCAGTGCGTGAGATAACTAAGATCGGCCTTCCATGCGCAGCCAAGATGCCGGCTAGTTCGAAGAGGTCATCGCAACTATGAGTATCTCTTAGTAATGAATCACCATAATTTAAAATCAATTCATCTGTTGCAAATTTCTGTAACTTTGCTTTAGTTATTTGCCTGATATATTCTGGTGCATCAATCGTTGCTTCTTGTTCGGGCAATCTCTCTTCTCTACGCCAACTACTACTGTTTAATCTAACATAGTTCCACCAATCATCGCGCTCAACAACATCATCTTTTTGCTCAGCGACAATTACAGCATCGGGATATAGATTAACTATTCTAACTATGTCATCATCTGAAAGTTCAATTAGTGATATTAGAGAATCTAGAGCCATTGAGTCTCTTTCAATTTCTAACAATGCTTCTAACCCAGTAAGAAGTAAATCTGATTCATGAAGCGCAATTCTAGGCACTCCATCATCAATCATGACTTGGCTTACTCTTGGAATTATACCTTTTGGGCGACGCTCAATTCTAATATATCCCGAGATTCCTAAAGTGACCATGTCACCAGATAGTTTGGCCAATGCATCGTGACCACCGCGGCGAACTTCAATGACAACTCCCTGCGGCAATTCCACCAAGAACAACACCCCTCGGAGTTTAGCCTAATCTAAGTGTTCTTGAAAGGTACGGAAGAATTTACTCAAAGATTGCGTTTTATTTGGCTTATTCTACAATCCAAATTCGATTACAAAGACTTAATGACATTATTGACATACCTCCAATGGGGCAACTAGATGAATCCACCTAAAGGGTTAATCACATTTCGCGATTTAGACATTTGTTCCCCACACAAAAAACGTGTGACAAGGTTTCTTATCGGAGCCATTAGCATTACGTTTTTCATAGTAATATTGATAATTTATTCGAATTTGCCAAATTTAGCAATTTTGCCTGTCATTATAATTACAATGTTATTAATTATCACTTTCGTACCTGATATTAATTCATTGATAAACACTCCACTAAGTGTAAATTTAAATCATCCATTTGTAGATGATGAACCTATTGGTGATGCAGTTGTTTCGGTATTTCTAACAAACGGAGAATGGAAAGAATTAGGTAATGAAAGAGTAAGATTGGTCGAAGATGATTTAGTTAATGGTTACAATTTAGTGGAAGATAATGACAATTACACATTGATTGGCCCATTTAGTAGTTCAAGTAACAAGAAGCGATTGCAAAAGCAAATCATCATCATAAATCAAGCACTTGCTCTTAGAGACGTGGTTAATGGCATTGAAGATCCTATTGAATCTGCTAGGGAGAGAGAAAATCTTGATTTTGGACTGTTAGAACGTGATTGGATGGAAAATGAAGAATTAGAAGTAGAAGGGCCACTTGCAAAAATCATGTCTAAAGAGTGATTTTGTCACCCTAATACCCTGTTAATTCAAAAGCCTAGCCATTCAGCGGGTTTTGTGTCAAAGTCAATTAAATGGGCTGCTCTAATCAGTGACTTTACGGATGAACAACAAGAGACGTTATTTGGAGCTTCATTATCAAGATTATTTGCTAAATTACCTCTATGGATTTCACATCCATCAAATATCGGTGGCTTTTATGGAATATTAGTTGCCTTAGCACTTATTTTACCTTATAGATTTGGCTCTGAAGAACACACTGGATGGGCTTCTGATTGGATTCTTCATTGCGCTTTGTTGATGGCAGCATGTTTCTTCCTAGGCATTTGTTCAACTTTAATCAATAGTATATTTCGTAGAATGCCTATCGCACCTCCAAGAAGTGTTCTCTACCCTATGCCGTTTCTTGGCCTTGGATTATTATCTATTGATAGAACAGATATTTTGACAATACATCCTTACATTTCTTGGCTTTTGATTTTACTCCCAGGCCCACTATATGTGCACTTATCATGGGCCCCAAGGTGGCGTTTATTATGTATGATTGAAGATGGTAAAAATCCATTCCATAATTCACTACACCAGGAATTTAAAACCAATAATTCTCAAATCATCTCCGAAACCGATACAGAAATGGAATCAGTAATTGATGATTTAGTATCTTCTGAAGAATGACTAAATTAATCCTAATTTAGGACCTACCTTTTCAAAGATTGTCAGTACTTCATCAAGATCATCGCGTGTCAAACCTGCAGACATCTGAGTTCTAATTCTAGCCTTATCTCGGGCAACCATTGGAAATACTATTGCACCCGCCATTACTCCTTGTTCACCTAATTCATCTGTGAATTGCTTAGCTACACTTGATTCACCACACATTACAGGAATGATTGGAGTGGTAGAAACACCTGTATCAAATCCTAAACTCTGTAATTCTTTTCTGAAATAATTAGTATTTTCCCATAGCTTGCGATGGTGCTCGGGTTCTTCCATTAACACCTCAACAGCTGCCTTTTGTGCTGCCGCAACGCCTGGTGGCTGAGAACCTGACAACAACCATGAGCGTGAGTGGTTTAATGCATGCGTCCTAGTCATTTCTGTCCCTGCTAAAATTCCACCTTGAACACCTAACGCCTTGGAAAAAGAACCCGTTTCAAAATCAACGCTACCTTGTAATCCAAAATGGTCTACAATACCCGCACCTGAATCACCAAGGACACCCTCTCCGTGACAATCATCAACATATACCATCGCACCATGCTCTTTTGCTAGTTTATCAATCTCATCTAATGGAGCAATATCTCCATCCATCGAAAATACTCCATCGGTAATTATTAATTTACGATTCGAATCGCTATTTGCAAGCAAAACTGCTTCAAGTTCACTCATATCATTGTGAGCATATACTGCTCTGCTAGCTTTTGTTAGCCTAACACCATCAATTATTGAACCATGATTTAATTCATCACTAATAATCAAATCTTCTTTACTTGAAACCAGGGTAGGAATAAGCCCAACATTGACGGTATAACCAGCAGAGTAAATCAGAGCTGATTCAACTTTCTTAAATTCGGCAACTTTCTTCTCAGCATCTAAGTGAATATCCATAGTACCCGATATTGCCCTTACACTTCCGCTACCAGCACCATACTTACTGGTTGCTTCAATCATGGCACCAACTACTTTTGGATGAGTAGTTAGATTAAGATAATTATTTGCTGAAAGCATTATTGTTGATTTCCCATTCATTTTACACCTTGGCTGATTAGGGCTTTCCAAGGTAGGAGGCTCCCATAATAGTGATTGATTTGAGAGTTGATTATATCTTTCTTTCATCCATGTCATATCGCCAGGCATAGTATCCCCTAACTTGTGCTTAACAAAGACACTTGAAGTGCTTTTGTATTGTCCACAACGCCATGAAAGTCAAAAAGGAGGAATTTTTGGGCGTAATATGCGCATCAGCGGCATGGTAAGTAGTGGCTTGGGCAGAGCACATGTTTTCATGGCGCAAAAACACTATCAAGAACAATTTCAAGCTCTGATGGGAACCTCCGTTTGGCCCGGAACTTTGAATCTGAAATTAACCAATGATAATCTCGTTAATTATATTGCATTGAGAATGAAATCAGGCATTGATACACTCGATGCAGATGATAGTCTAATTCAAATCGCTAAAAATATTGATATGAAAAACATCCATGCCTTTCGTATTAGAGGCTTTCTTCGAGATGGCATCTCATTTGGTGGAGCAACCGCATTTAAAGCAATTTTTCATTGCGATGATAAAACAACTGAATGTTCAGTATTAATTCCTGATTTAACCAGACACAATGATGTTATCGAGATAATTTCACCAAAATTCTTGCGTGAACACTTTTCACTGTCTGATGGTGATAAAATAACTATTGAATTACTCTGACTTATGTGGAGTGTAAGGTAATTCTCCTAATTTTGACCATTGGTGGTAAAGTAAACTCTCCATTTCCAATTTAGCACCCTTTTCCCAACGCCCAAACATTGTCCTCTCAAGATTTTCTTCACGAGGCATAGGAGTAAATGAAAAATTAACGCTGGTATTTTCATTGAATTCCAAATTTGGCCATTTAACATCCCACAAAATCAACCAATCTGGAGGAGCAACACCAAAATCAACTGTATCAAGTGGGGAATCTATGGCCCGCTTTACATCCTCAAAGGTCAATTCACCAGTGGATAATTTATACAGTGCCATTGCGGTTCTTCGAACTTGATTCCACAAGAATGCTTCACCAATTATCTCAAAACCAACAATCTTATTTTCGACTTCCCAAGGTGTGCAAGAATAGATTTTTCGAATTGGATTTTTGCCTTCTTCTAATCTAGCAAAATTACGAGCATCATAGGTTCCAACAAATAAATTCAACCAGTCCGCGAAATCATCTCCTGGATACTGCCATGATTGCATACCATCTAAACGATACCTGTAGACTCGGTGTGTAGCCAATCGAGGATTCCAACCATCATCCATTTCTTTCACATCAAGAAATACTAATCCTTCACAAAGACGATCATCGACGGCACGAACCATCTTACGTTTAGTTAATGAATCCCAAAGAGATTTTTTAAGAGTGACTACACCTCCATTACGACGAACATTTACACCTGCATCGGTTCGGCTGGATAAAACTAAATTATGATTACTTTCTTCAATATCCAACCATTTTAGTTTCCTAAAAACTCGGATTAATTCCCCTTGAACCGTTTTTACATCCGGCTGAATTTGGCTGCCATGAAAGTATTTGCCGATATAGCCTATAGTGAAAGCGAGGCGAACTCGCTCTTCCATCCTATCACTTATTCCTCAGTAAGTAGTTTACTAGCCTCTTCAGGATTGTAACCAAGTCCACCAACTGACCATTTGATGGCCGACTTTATCCAAGGCATGACCATATCGTTAGATTTGGTTGGATCAACTACCTCAATAGCATCAACTAAGTTTCGAGCAGCCATGTAAAGTCTATCATCGATAGGGATGTCAGCAAGTTCAAGTCTTGTTGCATATCTCTCATATTCTTTTACAGCTTGTGGAATTCTACGACATTCAAGCGCAAAATCGGCAAAATCAACAATATATTCATCATTTTCTTCATCAATATTCATTGCTTTCTTGTAAGCCATCATTATCTTTCCACCAGGAATTACATCATCTTGGGCTTCAACATTCAACATATTAGCAAATTCAGCATATGTATGGTGAACTGCTGCAATATCTTTGTGTGCTTTACACAGGTCATCCAGCATTTGTACGGCACCTTCAAGGTCACCTTGGGCAAATTTTTCAATAGCAGGTTCTAGAACATCACTCATTTCAACTACTCCAGTAAATCCTGCGGAGAGGTTTCGGTTATTGAATGACTCGCTTGAATTCAATCTTCTTTAGCGTTAGTAATTGAATCTTTTAAATCACTCAAAAGATTAGATTGACTGTGTTTCTTATGCATCTCATTCAACAGCATCTTGGTCTTTTCCCAATTGTTAATTTGATAGAAGCAATGCTTAGGATCTGGCCTTACAGTTTTTATCGTACGTTGGTAAAACATTAGTGCGGTAAATGACCTTAGGAATGACTTTCCGGCTTTTTCAGCTGCATTATCTGTTGGGTTATCACTGCTGCCAGGCATACTTACAGCACCGCCTGCACCCATTGTCTCATCGACTATTCCAACTCCTGAATCTGTTAGTATAGATACTGTTGCAAATCCAAAAACCGTACCTACGGGAGATCTATCAACAATCACTTCAGAAATTCTATCGAATAATATTCTCCTGTGAGCCCTTGCCAGTAAGAAACTGTGCTCAAAAATTACCGCATCAGAAGTTATAGCATAATGGAAACTATTTTGATAGTAGAATGTTAAGACAATAAATAGGCCTGAATATGCAAATCCGAATAGGTAAAAGTTGTAATCAATACCAATAAAGTCACCTTTACCTTCTCCAAATAAATCGGTAATGAAGAAGATAAAATCATCTATTTGGATAATTAGTGGGGTAAATGCACACAGTAGTAACCACAATGTAACCCATCGTCCGGAAGTAGAAGTATTCATCAAACGGTTAAACCATGCAACAATTAACATGACGAAAATAAAACTAAAAGACATTGTGTCACTGGTAGTTAAATCAACAAAAGCCCATAATAGTGCCATAAGACCTTCTGAATCTTCGCCCATTGAATCAACTCTCGCAAACAGTAGATGAAGACCTAATACCAATGCTCCAAGCGCATACATCCCTGAAAATGCTAGAATACTGGGTTTTTTAGTTTCCAGTATCTCTTCTCCAGAAATTAGTCTAAATCGCTTGGCTAATTTCTCATTATTCTGAGATTCTAACTCCTCACTGACTTTCTTTTCGTCAGCACTTACTTCTTCACTCATAGCATCTCCTCTTAATCTCCTTTAGCGTCTTATCACACATGAATGTTGCCCCGTAATGGGTGGATTAATGTAAAATTCCCCAAGAATGTTCAGCGTTTCCTCGAATCCAATCAAAATCTTCATGGGTACGAATTCCATTTCCATCAATTATTTTCAGATACTTAACATATAGTGGATACTCATTATAAGTAAAACTTGAGACTATGCCACCGATTGTAGGTTGCTCAAATGCCCAATGAGCCCTATCAATAGCTTCAACTTCAATTATTATTTTGTTAGTTTCATCCCACATTTCAACTTTGAACCCGGGTAAACTCTCACCAGGGTTAGAACCATGTTCACCTTCAACTCTTTGGGTTGCAAACTTCTCAACTCTTACATTTGAAAATTTCACACTTTCACCTAAACTAGCATCATGTAATAAGCCACCTTGAGATAAACTCAAATGACCCATGTCCCGCTTACGCCACGGTTTATTATCTCTAGAAGTAACGGTAAAACTCAAATGTGGTAAAAACCAATCAATATATGAACCATCACTGAGATGTAGCATGCCCCAATACCAAGGAACAGAAGGTGCTTGGACACACACTTTCTGAAAATATGCAGTTCCTGATATGTCTTGATTATCTAGTTTACCCGAAACCTTACAACCATGTAATCGAAGAATATCATATCCCATATCCATAGCGTAAGTTGCAGTTGCATGGCGTGCTGTAGACATTGCTTTATTCCATGGAGTAAGAGTAAAACTCATTTTTTGAGGCACTGATTTTTGTTGTGGAAATTTGTCTGTATGTAAATTCAGCCAAAATTCACTCAAATCACTTTTCAGCCCCATCGATAAATCCTGTGAGGTTATTGGCACTACGGCACCTCCTCCTTTGCCACTACTTTCTGAATTCAACGGCCAAGATGGATGTTCATCATTGATCACAACCATACGACATTTGTGTTTGATGTATGGTTCAAACATTCTTTTCCCATCAAACCACCATGCGCAAACCATCCCATCTAATGAGATCGCCCCGCTATCATCAAATCCTGGGCGCCCTTTTGGTTCCCAATTTGTGCCACTGACCGAAACTTTAGGATTATCTTTAGTTGACCATAATACCATCAATTGTTTGCCGCTAGGATTCCCATCATCATCTTCTAACATCAATAGCCACCACCACCAATCCCAGGTCAAATGTTTGATAGGTTTTCTTTCTTGTAATTTCCACATACGGGAAAGATCACCTTCAAAATTAGTCATCGGTTTTGTCATTCAATTTCCTTCCCTTTGAACACTGCACCACCAATAAATAATAGCACAGAGGCTTGAATCAAGAGAACAACAGTAGCAATAATAATGGAGAGGAATGGACTTATATCACCTAAACCTGGATTTGCAAAGAAATATTGAAGTGGTTCTGAACCTATCAATTCTTCTCGTTCAAAGCCAGATGAATCCGTAAATTCTGTAGAAAATCCAGAGGCAATAAATAAACTCATATCTGGCCAAACGATTACACTAGCAGAATCGACTATAATCATAGCCCAACCGATTATTGAAAAACGTAATAATGGCGATTCTGGGACTCCCATTGAAAGTAATGCCATACCTAATTCCCAGGCGGCAAATGGTATAGCAAGAACAATGCCATACCTCCAAAGAACGCCAAGAAAACAGAATAACATGCCATAAACCAAAGTTGCCAACATGGCGGCAAAAAGAATTGCTAACCAAATTCCAAATTCTGAGAAGCGGAAAATAGAATCTCCAGGGCCTGCAAATCCTGTGACTATTGCTGAAATAAGAGTGAGAATAATCAAATATGGCCACACAATTCCAATATATCCAAGAACACGATAAAGAAATACTTCAGTTCTAGCAATTGGCTTGGTAAGCATGTAGTGCATTGTCCCAGCAGTCATCTCTTCTCTAATCAAACCAGTAGCCAAGAATAGTGGAATGAAAATACTAATAATAAATACAAAGCCCAATTTCCCTATACCTAGAATGGATGCTCTGTGTAATGCTTCTTTGGCATAAGCATCATCATCAGGGTCTTCATCAACAAATGAATCACTTGAAAACTGCAGCTGGCCGGATAAAGACAAAGATAATTCTATATCACAAATTATTCCATTATCATTAGTATCTTTTTGTGAATCAGTACGCGATTCTGCTAAACAGTCCCCATCATCATCATATCCAACACTAACTGTTTGAGTACCTAATGGTGTTTCATCCCAATCAAAATCATCTTCATCAATCCATTTAGAAGGATCATCAGGCAGTATAGTTGGGTCAATTAAACCTGGATGTGAATCTGCTGAAAATGGATTTGTACCATACAACCTCTCTTGCCCGTCAGGATATAAATCACCATCAGAATCAATGGAATCTCCATCATTATCGATTGATTCAAAATCTCTTTGCATTGCATCAACATAAAATAACATCAATAAACAAATAATGATAAAACCTGTAATCAATACAACCCAAGAAGATAATTTAGTTCTATATTGCCTCATAGTAAATTCAGTTATTGCTGCGGCTTTCCTATCTAAGGATCTAAATATTGTATTAGTTTTATCAGCCATCACAATCTACTCCCATTTGTCAAATACCCTAGTATTGATTCAAGATCATCGTCGGGATTATCAATAGAACTAACCTTATGGCCTCCATCGATAATTGCTGCTGGTAAATTCGAATGTAAATCCCCAAGGTTATGAGTTTGTATTGATAATATCTCGTCGTTACTGAATATTATTCCGTGTACTGAATCTATGTCGATGACGCTTTTAGCTAATGATTTAGGAGAATCACAACCTACCTCAATTCTATGTGGAATATTATCGAGCCTTTCTCTTATAGCATGCAAATTACCCAAAGCAAGTAAACGACCGTAATGTAAAATCACAATTTGTTCTGTTATCCGTTCAATTTCGTTTAGAATATGACTACTTACAATTACTGTGCGGCCCATTCTGCCTAATTCCCTAATTACGTTCATAATCGTGGTTCTGGCTAAGGGGTCACAGCCTTGCAAAGGCTCATCTAAAATTATCAGTTCGGGATCATTTACTAATGCATGAGCAATTTTAGTCCTCTGCCTCATACCTTTTGAAAAACGGCCAATTTGTTTGTGAGCAACATCAGAAAGTCCGACAAAATCCAATACTCTATCTGCCTCAACTTTCGCTTCATCTCTAGTCAATCCATTTAATCTAGCAAATGTTGCAATGAAATCATGAGCAGTCATCCAATCATACATCTTTTCTGCTTCTGGAACAAAGCCAACCCTAGAATATGGAGCAGGATTCTTCCAAGGATTGGTACCAAACAATCTAACTTGTCCAGAACTGGGTTTTAATTTACCCATTAAAATTTTGAATAACGTTGACTTACCCGCACCGTTCATCCCAAGAATACCTGTCACACCACCACTTAATGCGAGAGTAACACCACTTAAAGCGTGAATTTTACCATAGGTTTTGGATAGATTCTCAATTAATACTACTGGAGCATTTTGCTCAGGAGCCCATTCTTTGACCTCAGGATTTCCTTCCTGATGAAAATCGGGCATCATTCTCTTGTCACCTCCATAGAGGCAACTCTAGATGAGATGATATACATAAAGAAAGCATTCATCAAAACCAATGAAGCAAATGACCAAGTCCAAGAGTACTGATCATAAGTGGTTTGAGTACCAATTAATGCTTGACCCACATGAGCAAGACAGTCATACGGCGATAGCAAGTACATAATATCACGATCAAATAGATTTGAAACTAATACAGCAAGTGTTTTGCTACCCAAGACAATAGCCACCAAACCAATACCTGGGAAGAATTTACCACGTGACACGCTTGATAATCCTAAACCAATGCTGGTATAGGTTATTATTAAGAAAGTACCTCCAACAAATGCAGCTAAAAATAATGGGAATGTATCTATTATCCATGCCCATCCTCGACCCATTGCCAGAATTTCCACGAAATAATATATCATAAGTGTCAATAATACCACAAATGCTTGAATCATTGCCACAGACAAATACTTCATCATAACATAATCAAATCTACTTATTGGTCGTGAAAAATATAATGCTGAGGTCCCATGATTTCGATCTTCTGAAATCACTCCACCCACTAGTAATGCCGCCAAAATAGGGAAATACAAGACGTTTCTTGGGAAAAAACCTAACACATGACCATATAAATTATCGCGATTTACCCCCCACATTGAATGTAATTCAGGGCTGCCAATTAATGAAGACAATAACGTTAACGCCACATCACCTAATGAGGCAAGAAATACTACAACAAGGAATAGTTTAGTTGGCCAACCCCATGGCCTGTGACCTTTCCTAAAAATCCCCAATACATGATGGCGCAAAATTGCCCAATTGCGCATCCACCTGGGATTTAGAGCCCCATTCCAAGGCTGATATACCTGTTCAAAAACGTACCCAACTGAAGCATTACTTGAAGCAACTTGTGCTGTTGCCGAATGATCGCCATCTTGTGAACCCCATGCAGAATCCATTCTTCCTTGTCCTTTGACCGGGGTGCTCTCAGAAAAGCTAACATCAGCACTGTCTAATTTAGTTTCAGATGAGCTCTCGTCCATCAAGAGCCACCTCCCATATCTTTCGGTGCATCCACTTGTCTAGCCTGAACCGGACTACGCAGTAGATCTTCGCTAGTCTTTATTTCATAACCTAAATTTTCCATAATTACGATAAATAAATCTTCTAAACTTGCTTCATATTCATGCATTCTTCTAATTTGAGAGCCAGTATCCTTGGCACAAGTCAAAATTTTAGTGGTGGTATCTTCATCCTGGTGAAGAATTCGCATAATGCGGCCTTCTCTTCTAACTTGCAAACCGATAGAAGCCATTTTCTCTTCGAGTTTTGAGGCATTTCCCCAGACATGTATCTCAATTTCACGATCTATGTCTTTCAAATCTTCAATACGACCCTGTGCCGCTAGTTTGCCTTTATGCAATAGCACGATATTATCGCATACTCTCTCAACATCATCCATTAAATGAGAAGCCATCAATACTGAACGACCACCGCTATTTACCGTATTTTGTAAGGTGTTAATCATAAACTCTCTTGCAACTGAATCCAAACCATTTGATGGTTCATCTGCAATTATCATTTCCGGATCATGAATTATACTACAAGCTAATTTAGTAGCCTGTTTCATCCCAGTTGAAAAACCTCCAATATTACGATATCTTTGCTCACCAAGTCCAACATATTGCAGGACTTCATGGGCTCTTGACATCGCAACCACAGGATTCATCCCAAGCAGTTCACCCGAATATTTGACTTGATAGATAGCCTCCATATCGGGATTTAATGCTTCATATTCTGGCATATAACCAATTCTTGATCGTATAGCTGCACCTTCGGTCCTAATATCATGCCCAAGAACATGACCCTCTCCTGATGTAGCCTGAATCAATCCTAAAATTGTCTTGAGAAATGTTGACTTGCCTGCTCCATTAGGACCAAGTAATCCAGTGGCACCCTTTTTGACTTTAAGATTCAAATTTTCTAATGCTAAATGTGGGCCATAAGATTTGGAAAGATTTGTCGTTTGAATGACATATTCATCACTAGACATGGCTTTCCCATTACTATGTGGAACAAGACGCCATTTGAATGATGCGCTGAAATGTGCTATTAGCCATCTAACTTTATGCCATCTCTAGTTTTAACTGCAACACCTTTTTTCAGCACTGTGAGTTCACTAGAAGTGCATTGAGAGATTCCATGACCAATCAATTCACCCTTTGAGTTGCAGATTAAACATGCCTCACCCGGTCTAAGCCAAGGGTCGCATGCTATAGTAAAACCATGGAATACATTACGACCCTTGCGAACAAATGGTTCAGCATCAGAATTGACTAAAACTACCGCTAATCCTTCGCCGGTATAAGGTGCAATGTCTGTTTTGTTAAATATTTGTGGCAATGGACGCCTTCTACGTTCAAGTAAATCTATGGCTCCCTCATTGTTGAGGGACAAACCTCCATCTCCAAGCCTAAAGCTGGCAATATGCCGACCTGTTGAAGAAAGAACATTCTTAATTCTGCCATATTTATTAGTCACAAATTTCATTGACCTTACCAACTCATGCGAAGTTGTATGATTTAAATTAAACAATACCGAAAATTTATCTGCTGTTTTTAGTCGATTTAATGTCAAAACTGATTGTTTAAACATATCATTGTCAGAAATTATCATTTGATTATCGATCATTTTTGCATCAAACTTCAAATCTAGTTGTATCAACTTTTCATAAATTCGATGCTCAAGATTATCTTTCCTTAAATCAATTAGAATTATTGATTTTCCTGACAGACCCATCAGGTCCAATTCGGCAGTGACTTTTGCCATATCCAATTTGTTCCTCCACAGCCAATTTGGACCTTCAATATGGCAGAATGGATTTAGATCTTCCAAGCTGTAAGGAATCAATCCAATTGGAGTATTTATCATTACTTCAATACCAGGTAAAAGTTGCAAAATCTTCGCAACAATTTCATCACATTTATCTCTCCATGGCCCCGACTCCCCATACAATATTATAACGTGAGACTCTCCATTTGCCGTTAATCCTCGAGGATGCCACCTCTCATTAAGCAAATGTTTTGCCGCAACAATTTGTGGCCTATTATGAGTATCGATACCAGCCCATTGCTCACCACCTTTTCGCGGCGTCAACTGTGAATTGACTATCCAATTCCAACCATCTTCCCAAGAAAAATCATCATCATTCTGCTGGGCTGAAGTAATTTCATTCATTGGAATTTCGGCCTCCTTCAATTTCATTAGTGATTCTGTTGCGGGATTAGTAGTTAACCATAGAAAGGCATCTCTTAATGCGGGATGTTGGTGACTCCTTTGCTCAACAAGACGCCAAATATTTCCATTTCTTACAGCTTGCCTACACCTTGATAATTCTGCAAGAGTTATTTCAAGATTGTATTTAGATAATAATCTTACACGCTCATCATTAGCCATATTGCGAACTTGTGCAGGTGTTATTTCACTAATGCAAGGCATAATTATTGGCCATTCAACAAGACCTTCAAGCCGCTCTGTACCCCAAGGAGTAAGGATTCGCCCATCTCTGGCAAATAGAGCGTATGCCGCTGAATCAAATAAATCAGCACCTAGAGCGATCGACATTGGAAATAACATTGGATGACCACAACCAAACATATGGACCGGTCTATTTGCCGGCAAAAAGGGCAGCGTAGAAAGCATGATTTTTGCATAATCTCGATATCTGTGTTGCTCCATTACAGGAACAATACCACCTATTGGGTGGACTGAGAAATCAAAATTCGCCATTCCCGATGCTGATTTTCTTCTCAAGTTAGGGTACAATCCTCCTTGAATAGGCCCGTTAAGCATGGTATCTCCTGCTGCTTTAACACTCAAATTTGACCGATTTAGCGTTTCATCAACTGCTGATTCAACCTCTGAGTATTTCATATCAGGACGCGAAAATACATCTAACATTGTCGCAATATCTACGCCTATTGATGATTGAAATTGAACAATCTCCTCAACTCCAACTTCAATATCACCATAAATATATGATTGAAAGGTCCCCGAATCAGTCATAATGACTCCGGGATAATTTAACAGATTGTGCACGCCATTATCTAATGCCTCTTGCTTTAATTTTTCGTGCTTCCAAATTATGTACGAATTAGTGATAAGTGCTCCAATTCCGTATCGGTCCCACATCTCTCTAGGCTCTATTGTTCTAATATTGGGATTGATTACCGGCAATAATGCAGGCGTCTCTAAAATGCCATGCTTTGTGTGTAATTTTCCTAACCTAGCGCGGCCATCTCTGTTGGTGACTTCGAAAAGGCCGATATCTTTGTCTTTGCATGGCTCTGGGTCATCTCTAGACTCATTAGACCATACTGCCATGGCATTGGCTACAACCCTAACAATTTCAAGTCATCCATTAGAATGACAGTTTGAATGTCAAACAAAGTCAACATTTCCATGTTCAAGAATAAATTCTCTCCCCAACTCATCAAAGGTATCTAACAAATTTTTAGAAAATTTAATGCTATTTATTTCAACGTCACCTTCTAAGTCCTGCTTGATACCTTGCAAAGTACCTGGTGCTGCACCACAAGATAGGCAGGCGCCGGTTAAATCTAGAACGAAATCAAGTTTAGCCTCATCTAAAATACCGTTTTTGTCAAAAGAGGCTATTTTAATTCCTCCTCCGTGTCCATCTAGAGCTGCACGAACAACCCCTAAGCGAGAAAGTAAGGCAGGAACTATTTCCTCTGTTTCAATCATCTCAAATAGTGATTTTTTTTTCAGCTTAGCATCCCGAATTGGATCAATAGATTCGTCAAGCCTTTTTTGCGCTTCATCTTTGATAGACTGTTCTGCTTCAAGCGCGTACTTAGATACCAAATCATCTTCAGACATGATGTGCACAAAATGACGGGGTTCTTCACTGTTTGCAAGTAATTTAGGTAGACCTAAAAACGCAATACTGCGTCGCATCTCTTTACACTCATTGATAAAGGAGAATATATTGGAACTACATGGGTGAAGACATGAGTAATGTTATTTTAGAAATAAAAAACCTCCATGTCTCAGTCGAGGGTAATGAAATTATCAAGGGCATCAATCTAACAATTAACTCGGGTGAGATTCATGCTATCATGGGAAGAAATGGCGCTGGCAAGTCCACCTTAGCTCATGTATTAATGGGTCATCCCGACTATGTAATCTCCAAAGGAGAAATAATATATCTCGGAAAATCTATCGACGAATATGATGTTTTTGAGAGGGCCCGTTCTGGTATGTTCTTGTCTTTCCAATACCCCCCATCAATACCAGGTGTACAAGTTGGGACTTTCTTGAAAAAATCAGTCAACAATGTAAGAGAAGAAAAAGTCAAAGCTCGTACATTTAGAAATGAACTTACTTCAGCAATGGAAAAACTTGAGATGGATAGGAACTTTTTATCACGTTATGTCAACGATGGATTTAGTGGTGGAGAAAAAAAGCGATTAGAAATGTTACAAATGATGCTTCTAAAACCCACATTAGCCCTGCTTGATGAAACTGATTCAGGATTAGACATTGACGCATTAAGACTTGTTGCAAAAGGAATTACCGAGACCGATAAAAGTACTGGATTCCTTGTGATTACTCATTACCAAAGGCTTCTTGAACTTGTCAAGCCTACTTTTGTTCACGCGATGATCGATGGCAAATTTGTCAAATCAGGTGGACCTGAACTGGCCTTAGAACTTGAAGATCGTGGATATGATTGGTTGGAGGCTTAAAGATGAGTGATGAAGCATTGAATGCTGTTGGTGATTATCGCTATGGATTCCATGATCCGGAAAATGCCACAATAAGGTTTGACAAAGGACTTACTGAGCAAGTAGTTAGAGATATTTCTAAACTGAAGGAAGAACCCGAGTGGATGACTGAAATTCGCGTTAAAGCATATCATCACTTCATGTCTAGACCCATGCCTGATTGGGGCAATTGCAACATGCTAGAATCTATTGATTTTGATAATGTCACTTATTTCCTACGTTCATCTAAAAAGACCGAAAAAGATTGGGATGACGTCCCTGAAGACATAAAAAATACATTTGACAAGTTAGGAATCCCTGAAGCGGAACAAAAATGGTTGGGAGGAGTCACTGCTCAATATGAGTCCGAGGCAGTCTACCATTCAATAAGAGAAGATTTAGAAGAACAGGGAGTTATTTTCTTAGATATGGATTCAGGATTGAAAGAACATCCAGAACTTGTGAAAAAATTCTTTGGGACTGTCATACCTTACGCTGATAATAAATTCTCAGCACTAAATACTGCAGTTTGGTCTGGTGGCTCATTTATCTACGTTCCCAAAGGTGTTCACGTTGAAATGCCAGTACAAGCATATTTCCGAATCAACGCCAAGAATATGGGTCAGTTTGAAAGAACCCTAATTATTGCAGATGAAGGAAGTAGCCTCCACTATGTTGAAGGATGCACTGCTCCAACATATTCAACTGACTCTCTGCACTCTGCAGTAGTAGAATTAATTGCTATGGAAGGTGCTAAAATAAGATATTCCACGGTGCAAAATTGGTCTGCAAATGTCTACAATTTAGTAACAAAGCGTGGAGTTGCATACAAAAATGCAGTTGTAGAGTGGGTTGATGGGAATATTGGCTCTAAATTGACGATGAAATATCCTGCAGTTATCTTGAAAGGCGAAGGTGCACATGCAGAAGTTATTTCTGTAGCCTATGCAGGAGAAGGTCAGCATCAAGATGCTGGCGCAAAAGTACATCACATTGCACCTAATACTACCTCAAATATCCTCTCTAAATCTATATCAAAGAACGGCGGCAGGTCATCTTATCGAGGATTATTAAAAGTAAATCCAAATGCTCACGGATGCAGATCTAAGGTTGTTTGTGATGCGTTAATGCTCGATGAGGATTCCCGTTCAGACACTTATCCTACTATGGAAGTTAGTAATTCAAGTGCAGATTTGGAGCATGAAGCTAGTGTGTCAAAGATATCTGGAAATCAACTATTCTATCTCATGAGCCGAGGATTTAGTGAAGAAGAAGCAATGGGACTTATTGTAAATGGATTCTTTGAACCATTTACTAGAGAGTTACCTATGGAATATGCTGTTGAACTAAATAAATTACTCGAACTTGAGATGGAGGGATCTATAGGATGAGCTATTTAGAAATGGCTATTCCAAACCGTTCACAACATCAGTGGCGCTATACACCATGGGAAAAGATTCACCCCTCAAGCATAGACTCAATACCAGTTTTAGCAAGTGCTAAACTTGAGTTAAATGGAGTTGAAAAAGAAGTTGATTCAAGCCGTGATGCCGATGAGAATTTCGAGATTTCAAGAACTTTCTTACAAGAAGCAAACAAGATGTCACACTCTATCCTGTTAGATGACTCAAAAAAATGTCACATAATTGAAATTAGTTCGAATGAAGAAAAAAACATATGTCACCTTGATTTAACTGTTGAATCATCTACGGCATTACAAATTGTTCTAAAGGGTGATTGTGATTGGTTTGGATTGCACATAACAGGCAACATCAAAGCAAATACAAAACTTATTTTGGGGATACTTAACAACCTAAATCAAGATTGTAAATTACTTAGATGTGAAGATTGGAATATTGAAAGGGATGGACATTTAACTTATGGTGAATTATCATTAGGTTGTGGTTATGCCAAGAGTGATATTAGAACTACTCTGTCTGGAACTAATGCTGAATTGATACAAACGGTTGCAGTAATTACTGAAAATCGTCGCCATGATGATCATCATATCGAAATTCTACATAAAGCAGGCCACACAAATTCTTCATTGACGGTCAATTCATCGTGTGCAGATCGTGGTCATGCAATTGGAACTGGATTACTGATGATTGAAGAAAATTGCGATGGAACTGATGCTGGTCAAGTTTTCAAAAACTTATTATTATCAGACAGGGCAAGAGCCGAATCATTACCAGAATTGGAAGTATTATCTGACGACGTAAGTGCAGCACACGGCGCAGCCAGTTCTCCAGTTGATCAAGAACAAATTCACTACCTAATGTCCAGAGGTTTCTCTCCAAAACATGCTGAAGCAATGATTGTTGAAGGTTTCTTAGTGAATAGCTTTTCAAAAATAGATAATAAGGAAATTAAGGATTTTTTGACCGGATCATTAAACAATCATCTAAACAAAGATTTGGAGGTATGAGATTGCGTGAAGATTTCCCCATATTACAGAGGAAAATAAATGGCCATCAATTGGTCTATTTTGATAATGCAGCAACTACCCAAAAGCCATCTTCTGTAATTGAAGCAATGAATGATTATTACCAAAATTCTAATGCCAATGTTCACAGAGCAGTACATACACTTGCCGGAGAAGCAACAGAGGGTTATGAGTCATGCAGAAGTGCTTTGAAAAATCGATATAATGCAAATAAAGCAATTATTACTAGCGGCACCACCGAAGCAATAAATTTGGTCGCCCATGCATGGGGACGTGCGAATTTATCAAAAGGAGATGCAATAATTCTTACTGAAATGGAACATCATTCTGACATTGTACCATGGCAAATGTTAGCTCAAGAAATTGATATCGAACTACGTTATATTCCTGTTCAAAAAGACTTTACTTTAGACATGGATTTATTTGAAGCCGCAATGGAAGGAGCTAAATTAGTCTGTGTAGTTCATATTTCAAATGTATTAGGTGTTTGTAACCCAATTGAAAAAATTGTCGGAATTGCCAAGAAAAATAATGCTAAAGTATTGCTTGATGCTGCTCAAAGTGCTCCACATCAAGAAATGGATTTCCAAAATTTAGGCGTAGATTTTATGGCATTCTCTGCTCACAAAATGTGTGGCCCAACTGGCATAGGTGCGTTGCTCGTAAATGATGAATCATTTGATGAAATGCAACCTTTTATGGGCGGAGGGGATATGATTGAAACTGTATCAATTCATGGCTCAACCTACCAAACTAATGAGCAAAAATTTGAAGCAGGAACTCCAAGAATCGCTGAGGCAATTGGATGGAGTGAGGCACTAAGGTGGCTTAATGAAATTGATGTCAAATCAGAACATGAAAGAATATTGAACTCTGCAAGATGGATGGCAGACAAACTACGTAAGTTAGGAATGACTGTGTATGGACGTCATGAAAATGATGATGCAGCTGTTGTTTCATTTCTACACCCTACAATGAATAGCGAAGATCTAGCACACTTACTTGATGCAAGAGGTTTTGCTGTAAGAACTGGCCATCATTGTGCACAACCATTACTAGACAGATTAGAGATAACTGGAACTGTTAGAGCTTCGTTGTATTTTTACAATAATCAAGATGAAGTAGAAGCATTTGTAAAATGTTTAACCGAAATTTTGGAGAGGTTTGCATGACCTACACTGCGCAACTGAATGAATTAATTGATGAATTCAAAGCGGTGGAAGACAAAATGGAACGACTTGAAATGGTATTTGATTTGGCTGATGAAGTAAATTTACTTGCCCCAGAAAGATGGACTGAAACAACAAGAGTCAATGGTTGTCAGTCAGAAGCCCATGTTAAAATAGATGTGATAAACTCTAAAGTTGATTTTAGATGTGGTGCAGATTCAAAATTGGTCCAAGGTCTAATGGGAATTCTTACACTTGCAATTCATGGCACATCACCTAGTGATGCCTTGACATTATCACCTGATTTTGCCTCCGAAATGGGTGTGATAAACTCTTTATCACCTAGTAGATCCAATGGCTTTAGAAATATGTTTGATAAGGTCATGAATGAGATAAAAGAACAACAATAGGTGATTATATGGTTACAAAAGATGCTGTTTTGGAACAATTAGATGATGTCGAAGACCCAGAACTAGAACTATCAATTGTTGAATTAGGATTAGTTTATGATGTTCGTATCGAAGATAAAGAAAATTTGAAACATGCTGAAATAGATTTGACATTAACAAGCCCAGGTTGTCCTGCTGCTGCTGAAATTATGGCTGCAACACATCGAGCTGCATTATCCACTGATGGAGTTGAATCGGTTCATGTTAATTTAGTTTGGAGCCCAAGATGGGACCCAAAAATACACGCTTCAGAGGATGCTAAAATGGACATGGGGATTTGGGATTAACGCTTTACAACTATAGTAAGTAAATCGCCATCCTTTAGCAGATGATCAAGACCAACCCTCTGCCAATCAAATTTTGCACTTGGCCCTTTTACTCTAGCATATCTAAATTTACGATAAAAATCTCGATGTAATTTATTACAAATATTGCCAACAGTAGAATCGTCTTTAACTATTAGCGGCTCTTCTAAATCTGCCTCTTGGCCTTGTGGTTTCAAAAATACTCTCATAAAGCCCAAGTTATCATAAATAAAATCCTTCAATTCCTCCAAGCCAATATCCTTGAATGCTGAAATTCTCATAATTGGCCAATCACTTGGTAGTGCATTGGTTGCTTTAACCAATTCTTCCTCGGTAGCAATATCAATTTTATTTATTGCAATTACTGCTTTTTCATAAATTCTATTTTCTGCTAAACAATCGACGATTTGCTCCGCTGTAGTATCATTTCTTAATGTCACAATAGCAGAAGTATAGCCAAATGAACGAATTATTGAACCCATTTCTTCTGAAGTCAAATGGGTTTGTTCAACCGTGGTTCTAACATCTATACCGCCTCTTTCAGTTCGCTTGATAAAAACTGGTGGCTTAGTTTCATTTAGACGTAAACCTGCATTATGTAATTCTCTATGTAATACATTGAAGTGGGCCTCTTGAAAAGGATCAACAATATACAAAACCATATCCGCACTACGAATGACGTTGAGTATTTCACGACCTCTACCTTTACCTTCTGCAGCTCCTTTAATCAAACCTGGCAAATCAAGAATTTGGATTTTAGCACCACGATGTTCCATAACTCCAGGAATACAAGTAAGGGTTGTAAAGGCATATCCTGCAGCCTCGGAGTGTGCATCTGTAACTTTAGAGATTAGAGTAGATTTACCAACTGATGGAAAACCAACCAAAGCAACTGTTGCATCTCCTGATTTCTTGACTTCAAATCCTTTGCCCCCACCACTGGCTTTCGAGTGAGCATGCGCCTTTTCTTCTTTGATTTTTAACTGAGCAATCTTGGCTTTTAGTTTGCCAATATGAGCATTGGTGGCCTTATTTTTCTGCGTTTTATCTATCTCAGCGCGAATCAACTCGATTTGCTCCTTGATAGTCGCCATGATGACCCCTAATCACCGCTGAATATTCGATGCTCTTGAAATCTATTGTAACAATCGAAGATTTTAGGTGATTTATCAAATCTTAATTTAAGCGGTTGAAACTACCATCTGGCATCATTTGCCAACGAACACCATCGGCCTGGACATAGATGGTTTGCCCTGTAGATTGATCGTACTGTCCACCCGGAGGTAGGCCAGTATAGTCTGTTACAGTGGTTGGTTGAGCGGGTGGTGCTGGGGCTGTGGCAGCCGGAGGTGCTGGGGCCGTAGCAACCTGAAGAGCAGAATTATCCATCGATTGAACAGGTTGTTGAACTAACGGCTGAACTGGTTGTTGGATTTGTTCATAACCTGGTTGCAAGCCCATATCTGGCTGAGCATATCCAACCTGATTTGGCATCATTTGCGTTCCTTGGTTTGCCCACATCTGTTGATTGAAATCTTTATTCATTGCTCCGCTATTCTTTCCTTTCATCACAATAAAAGCAATAACTGCTCCTACCAAAAGGACACCAATTGTTGAACCAACTATCAACTTGGTATTGGACGACTTAGAATCAGAATCATCATCACCATCACCACTATTGCCATCTTTACCTTCAGCGATATTTTGGGCAGATGTATCTGTACCATCATGTTGACTAGTATTTCCAGATACTACTGCTGAGGCATCTGCTGCAACAGCAGTACCATCTAATGTCGATGATTCTGTGACAAATGCGACTGACGCTGCATGTGTAATTCCTCCATCCACAGAGGCTACATTTAGTTGGACAGTGTATTCATTGCGCGGCGTATTCTCATCAACCGTAAATGTCACAGTGAAGGGTAAGTCACCATTTCCATCAATTTCTCCCCAAGTTATTACTGCACTATCTAACAACGCTTGATTGTATGGTTCAACTAATACGTCAAGAACTCCACCCAAACTTAAATCCAGATCATTATGCGCATTGATTACACCCGAAATCGACATCGTCCCATCGGAAATTAATTGCTCACGATTTTCAATATTCAATGAAAATTCTGGTAATGAAGTTACTGTGAAAGTGATTTCATCAGAATGCACATTGGACCCGGATTTACCAGTAACAATAACAGTATAATCTCCAGCAGAGATGTTTCCAGGAATGGTTAATGTTAGAACGGCCATAAATGGAGCTGTTCCTTTAGCAAAATCAAGTTGTGCAGTAACCCCTTCAGGCACAGTTGCTGCAATACTTACATCAGCACCAAATCCATTTACCGGTTCAATAAATATTGGTGTTGGAACAACCCATTGAACGCCACTAGGTACGACAATCCAAGGATCTAACGTCAAAATTTCAAAATCAGGATCATTATCAACAGTAAACGAAACTGTCACCGAGCGTTCCATTCCTTGACTCTCTCCGGTTATTATCAAATCATATTCTGCACTAGGCAAATTTGCTGTATCAACTACCACTGCACCCAAATCTCCAATCGATAGTTGTTGATTGTCATAAGTTATTGCAGCGGTTTGCCCGCTTATGCTGGCACTAATGTTTACTGAAGAATTAAACTCATTAAATCCAACTACATCGATCCAAACTGCAAATGGCAGACCCATTTTCGCCACACTATCAGGAACACTTTCCAAAATAGTAAAATCTGGAGTTGCCCAATCATTATTTCCCTCTCTTCCGGAAAATACTTGAATGCCAGTTGCAGTAACAGTTGATTCACTTATATTGAAAGATTTGTCATTTAAGTGACGATAATTTAGTGGCAAAGAACCAGAATCATCCATGCTCATTGCAGAAAGTGCACAACCTCCAAACTCAATAGAAATAGAGATTGTTCCCGAACCTGCTGCCGCCTCGCTCCATACTTTACCCTCTACGAGTGGGAAGTTGAATTGATTAATCCCATTTGAAAAAGTAAGATCAGATTGAATTTCAGTCTTTTGACTCATATCAGTTGCTGATGGTATACAAATTCCATCTAGGCCACCAAAACCGTCGCCACTTCCGCCGCCATTTCCGCCGCCATTTCCGTCAC
>MDSV01047060.1_pt1 | contig 34961 bp, 32 predicted proteins | sample 810851 | NCBI WGS metagenome assembly MDSV01 (sample SAMN05326640, study PRJNA326480) | marine metagenome | isolation source: seawater | place: Atlantic Ocean: North East | collected 2012 | reverse complement strand
TGTTTCAAATTAAGGTCTGTTTTCATTACCATTGTTTTGATAACTATCAGAAAAACAAAATATCTTAAAAATAATAAAGATTTAATAGTATCTTTATTTTCTTCACCCGAAACAAATTGATAGTAAGAAGAAAAAATAATACATAGAAAAAACAAAGTAGTTATATATAATGGAATTTTATCCAACCAACTGAAAATATTTTTATTATAATAAAATAATCCAGTTAATGATATCAAAATTGTACAAGTATTTATCATTGGACTACCAAATAAAAATGAAACAGGAAAAAGTAAAACTAAAAATTTTAATACTTTTAAGGATATATTATTTAAAATTGTCATGATTGATATTTTAGTATAGAAGTTTATTTTTGGGAAATGTAACTTTGTGATTTGGGTGTGTAGTTCAGTGGTAGAACGCTACGTTGACATCGTAGAGGTCATAAGTTCAATTCTTATCACACCCACCACTTCTGTAAGACTTTATTACCAATTTTAATCCTTTTTTTAAATTTATAGATGGTTTCCAGCCTAAAATTTTTTTTGTCTTACTAATATCTGGATAAAATTTTAAACTTTCTTCTGATCTCATTTTAATTTTTCCAAATAATGGTTTGCCGTTTCCGATCAATCTTTTTATAGATAAAATTAATTCTTTTACTTGAGTTGGTTTTCCGCTTCCTAGGTTTAGTATTTGACCTTTTGCTTTTTTATTTTTCATAGCAATAAACAAAGCTTTAATTACGTCATCTATATAAAGGAAATCTCTTCTTTGTTTACCGTGAGAGCAGGGAAAATTTTTATTTTCTAAACAGCTGTTTATGACAATAGGTATTAATCTATTTATATCCTGATTTTTACCATAAGATTGATAAAGCCTAAAAATAGTAACTGGAAAATTAAATTTTTTATATAATTTTAATAAATATTTTGTACTGAGGTTTTTAGATACTCCATAACTAGAAACTGGTTTACAAAACATGTTTTCTTTTTGGGGTGAATTTGCTTTGCCATATTCAATGCTGCTACCCATTTGAATAAATGATTTAGTTTTTTTAAGTAAAATAATATCAGCTAGATTTTTACATCCAATATAGTGACTTTTATATATTTTTTTATTATTTGAATGATCTACATAGCCAGCAAGATTAACTACATAAGTATATTCCTCTTTTAAGTTTTTAGCTAAATTTTTTTTTTTACTTATATCGCAAATTTTATAATTTACTTTTTCGATATATCTTTTTTTTTTTGGTAAATTTGTAGAAATACTAGTTACTACCCATCCTTTGGCTAAAGCTTTTTTCGCAAGATGATAACCAATGAAGCCAGTTCCACCTGTTATTAATAGTTTGATTTTTTTTTTCAAGTTACTTTTTTTATTTTTTTAATTATCTTTTCAAGATTATCTTTATCCCTTTTTGTATCCATACAATGCCAAAAACCATAATGTTTAAAAGCAGATAGTTGTTTTTGTTTACAAACTTTTTCCATAGGCTCTCTCTCTAGAAATGTAGAATCTTTTTTGATAAAATCTAAAAATTTTGGTTCCATTACAAAAAAACCACCATTTATCCAACCCTCATCTAGTTTAGATTTTTCTTTAAAATAACTTACTGAATTACCTTTAATTTTTAATGCGCCAAATCTTGCTGGCGGTCTTACAGCTGTAAGTGTAACTAATTTTTTATTTTTTTTATGAAATCTTACTAGTTTTTTTAAGTTAATATTAGATAATCCATCACCGTAAGTCATCATAAAAGTTTCTTTTTTTAAAAAACTTTTTAATCTTTTTAATCGACCTCCTGTCATAGTATTATTACCTGTATCAACAATATTTACTTTCCAATCAGAAATTTTCTTTTTAAAATAATTTTTAATTATTTCTTTTTTGTAACCTGTGGCAATATAAAAATCCTTAAATCCTTGTTTGGCATAATGCTCCATTAAATGGATTAAAATAGGTTTGCCATTTAATTTAACCATAGGTTTTGGAATAGTTTTAGTAAGTTCACTTAATCTGGTACCTAAACCACCTGCAAGAATAACAACTTTCATATTATGTTTTAAAATAAATTACAGTCATACCTTGGTAATTCATACGGTTTTTTTTGAATATCATTTAAAGATATATCTCTATATTCTACGCTAAAAGCTAATTTGAATTTTAATTTTTTGAGAATTTTTAGTGTGTTGCTATTGTAAGAAATTTTTCCACCATATGGATAGCAAAAAGTGTCAATATTATCATTAATTATATTTTCTAAAAATATTTTACTTCGCTTTATTTCTTGAAATTGTTTTTTGTAGGATAATCTAGATAATAAAGTGTGAGTATCACTATGTGATCCGATTATCATGCCTAAAGATTTAAGATATTTGATTTCTTTTTTATTAAGATAATAATCTTTGAATTTAACATTAATTTCAAATTTTTTTAATAAATAATCTAAAATCTTGTGTTTTAATTTAAAATTCCCGTAATAATTCATTATTTTTTTAAATTTTTTTTTATCGACCTCGTCATCTTGCATACTATATGCAGATTTATATTCCATCTTTTTTTTGTTATTATAAAAGTTGTAAATTTTGTTTTTTTTTAAATATTTTTTCATCTCACCAAGAGCTTCAAAACCTTTTATTTTACCCAATATTAAGTGAATTTTGTGAACATCTAACATGACCTTATTTTTAAGTGGAGAGCTTGAAATAAAAAAGATACCAGTTGCGTTATATTTTTTTAATACTTCGGCAGCAAAAATACAATCTTTAAAACCATCATCGAAAGTTGGTAAAAACTTACTAGAATTTATAAATAATTCCTCGTAGGAATTTATTAATCCTTTTTTAGAAAATTTTTTAATTTGATTTATGTAATCTTTTTTTTTTAATACGTTGAAGTACGGAAATAATTTATTTTTGTTTCTTATATAATGATACATTATTGATTTCATAATAAAATAATTACTATTTAAAAATATGAATTTACTTTACTCATTTAAAAAAAATGGTTCTTTTAATAAAGCACTATCAAATTTTTTTTGACTTAAATTAATTTCTTTTTCAAAAAAATTCTTTACTACATCGTGATTGAATTCGTTTTTCTTAGTATATCTAATTTCCAAGTTTTTATCTTGTGCAAGAGGATTAATTTTAAAAATAGAATTATCTAGTATTCTTTCAGCAATAGAATGAAATGCTGATTTAACAGTAGACATTGTATATTCAAATGGATTGGTTTTTAAATTTGACATCGCATGATATAGCATTGGACCACTATCTAAACCTTTTGAAAGTAAATGTATTGTTGCTCCAACTAGATGTGGATTACCGTCATATAGAGCCCAAAAATTACAATCTGAACCTCTGTAATAAGGAGATACACCGGCATGTATATTAATTGTTCTATTTTTAATTAAAAATTCAACAAGATCTCCTTTAATGTAACTGCTTCCAAAAACTATATAAATGTCACTTTTCAAAAATTCACCTAGATGATTTAATGAAAGATTATTAAGTTCTCCTTGTAAGATTGGAAGAATTTTAACATTCTTATTGTTGCTATTAATGTGTTCTTTTTTAAAAATTTTATTTTGTGCTTCTAAAACTTTCTTAAAGTAATTTTCAATAATATCTGAAGATTGATATTTGCCATCTTTTTTATCTATAAATGAAGCTCTACTCTCCTGAATTACCCAAAGTTCCTCACAATGTTTAGATAACAAGTTTATGAGATAGTTATGTCTATGATTATTTGATGTAAACAATGTAACTTTCATTTTCTAATTATAAAGTTTTTAAAGACTCTTTTAATAGCATAAGTCCGTTTTTCCCACTTTTTTCAGGATGAAATTGAAACCCCAAAATATTATCTTTATTAATTATTGCTGGAATTTTTAAATCGCAATACTTACTGAAAGCTAAGGTTTCTTGTCTATTTTTTGTTTCAGCAATAAAAGAGTGAATAAAATAATAATCTTTATTATATAGATTTTTATTTAAAATTTTATCTCTTCCTTCTTCAAGAAAAATTTTGTTCCACTTTATATGGGGTGTTTTTATGAAACTTTTTTTAGTTTTTTTTTTTATATCAATGACATTGCCTTCAATAAAATTTAAACCTTCATGTTCACCTATCTCGTAGCTTTTGCTTAACAATAATTGCATTCCCAAGCATATTCCTATTAAAGGTTTTTTCCTTGTTTTAACTTGTTCTATTAAAATATCAATTAAATCGTATTTTTTTAAAAAGTTCATCGCGTTTCCAAAAGCTCCTACCCCGGGTAAAATTAATAAATCAGATTTTGAAATATCTGATTTTTCTTTTGTAACTAAACTTTTAAAACCTATTTCTTGAATAGCTCTGTAAAGGCTTAGCACATTTCCACAGCCATAGTCGATTATTGTAATATTTCTCATGAATTAATTATCTTTTCATAATAGTCAATTTGAGATGAGGAAAGAATTTTTTTTTGGTTTGAGGAATAAAATTTCTTATACCAATCAATCACAAGTTTCAGAGTTTGGCTAAAATTTAGAACAGATTTCCAGTTTAAAAATTTTTTTGATTTATTTGAATTTAAACTTAAAAGTTTTGACTCTGAAAAATTTTTGCTAGATAAAGATTTTCGAATTTTCCAATTAGCTTTAATCCAATTTTTTTTACTTTCTTTTAATAAATTAAGTACGTTATAATTGTTTTTTTGATTTGGGCCAAAGTTAAATGCTTCACCATGAAGTTTTGAATTTAATTTTAAATTGACCGCAAATATTAAATAACCACTTAAAGCTTCCAAAACATGCTGCCATGGTCTTGTTGATTTAGGATTTCTAATGGAAACAATTTTTCCTCTTGACCAAGATTTTACACAATCAGGGATCAATCTATCATACGACCAGTCCCCTCCACCTATTACATTTCCAGCACGAGCAATACCCACTCTCACATTTGAATTTTTGGAAAAATATGATTTTATATAAGAATGTATAGCTATTTCTGCAGAAGCCTTTGACGCGCTATAGGGATCTACCCCTCCTAATAAATCATTTTCTTTATAACCTCTTTTTATTTCTAAGTTTTTGTACACTTTATCGCTTGTTATAATTATTGCGGTACACTTTTTATTTAATTCCCTCAATGACTCTAAAATATTAATTGTTCCAATTGTGTTTGTGCTCCAAGTTTTTATAGGACTTTTGTAAGACTTGTGCACAAGAGATTGAGCGGCTAAATGAAAAACATAATCAGGTTTGAAATCTTTAATTGCTTTTTTCAATTTGTTTAAATTTCTTATATCAATTTTTTTTGAAATAATCTTTTTATTTAAATTTAAAATTTTAAAATGTGACGGTGAAGTTGGGGTCTCCAATGAAATTCCTAATATTTTTGCACCTAACTTATTTAACCACAGGGTTAACCATGATCCCTTGAAACCTGTATGTCCGGTTATTATTATTTTTTTTTTATTAAAATATTTTCTAAATCTCAACATTACTTAAAAAAAATTTTTAACCCCTGATTAACTGTAATAACCAGATATTTCAGTTGTTTTTGGGTTAAAGAATAATTGAAAAAAATTATACCATTTCCTGGAAAAATTATGCCTTTGCTTTTAAGAAAGTTTAAAAATTTTGTTCTTTTTTCTAAATTATTTTTTTCAAAAAAATCTCTCTGAGCTCTATTTCTCACATTTTTTTTTGAAAATATAATTCTTATTATTGAATGAAATCTGATTACTTTTGCATCAATTCTATTTTTATTTATAAAATAATTTATATTTTTTTCAAAAAATTCTGAGTCTTTTTCTATTTTTTTAAAAATTTTTTTTTTATTCTTAATTATATAACTAAGCGTTTTGTGCCCAACATGAGTAGACAAAGAATTGCCTGAATATGTCCCTCCGAAAAATATTTTTTGTTTTTTATTTTTTAATATTGAATTTACTTTTTTACTTATCCCAATTATTCCAATTGGCATACCTCCACCGATTATTTTACCAAATGTTGAAATGCTTGTTTTAAGATTGTACGAATTTTGAACTGAGGAACATCCCACTCTTATTCCAGATAAAATTTCATCAAAAAATAATAGGATTTTATTTTTTAAACAAAAGTTGCTTAAAAACCGCAAATATTCAAGTGTTTCCTCAGTTGGAAACGCTCCTTGTATAGGTTCAATTAAAACACAAGATATTCTATTTTTATATTTTTTTAAAATTTTTTCTGATGCTTTAATATTATTAGAAGGAATATATTTTAAATTTCGTTTCAAATTTTCATCGATACCAGCTGATAAACTTTTAATTTGTGTTTTTTCATTAATTCCCCAAAAATTATAATTATTTTTCGTATTAAATAGAAATTGATCAACAGATCCATGCCAACTGCCTGTAACGTTTATTATTAAATTTTTGCCTGTAACAGCTCGAGCTATTCTAAGAGCTTTGATATTAGCTTCAGCACCCGTGTTACAAAATACAAATTTCTCAAACTGAGGAAATATTTTTTTTAAAGTTTTTGCTAAATTGTATGCTGAAATGTTTGGATGACTAAACTGTGATAAGGATTTATTTAAATAATCTTTTATACTTTTTGTTCTTATCTTGCTATTATGCCCTAGTAACAATGTTCCTGCACCACAAGATAAATCAATAAACGGTTTGTCTCTGGTATAAACTATAGAGCCCTTACCTTTGTAGTAAAGATTTCTATTATTACTATAGCCTTCATTTAAAATGTTCATATTTATAATTTGTAAATTTTTCTCCACGCTGATGCGTGACTTTTTCCAAGGACTGTGCCTTCTGCATTGCATTCTTTGCATGGACTATTGCATCTTTTGCCTTTTAATAAATTTTTTCTATAATTAGAAATTGTCGAACCTGTCCAAATATCAAAAAAATCCGATTGCATTATATTGCCAGTTGTCATTCTTCTTTGCCAATCTTGAGGGCAGAGAAAAACATCGCCATTCCAATCAATTAGAACTGAATATGAAGGGTAATTACAGTAAGTAAATTTACCTATATCATCTTGAACGCCTATGTCTATAGTTCCTGTTCTATTGGTAAGTTTTAAACCAAAATCTTTATCTGATCCATGCCACCTATCTCTAAGTATGACAAAGTTTTCGGGAACCTGGGCTTCTTTAATCATTTTTTTAAATTTGATCACTTGTTCAGGCCCATCGTATAAACTTATTAATAATTTATTTACGTTTGAGTTGTATAGTTGATTTATTGATTTTGGTTTTAGCGTATCTCCATTCGTAACTACTTCAACGAACGAAACTTCTGCCAATCTTCTACAGAATTGGTAAATTTCTTTATGTAACATCGGTTCGCCATATCCGCATAATGTAACAGAACCCTTGTAATGCATTTTTTTTAAATCTTTTGCCAGTTTATCAATTAATAGCATGCTCATTTTTTGATATGTATCTGGAGCAATCTTTGGATCGGATTTCGGGCAGAAAGAACATGATCTATTACAAACATCTATTAAGCTTAGTTCAATCCAACTTGGAACAGGAACATCTTTATGAAAAACTAATTTATCGTCAACAATTACTGTTCTTCTTTTTAGATTAATTTTAATTGCTTTATGTAGTTTTTTTGATCTTTTAAATTTTTGATCAAATGGTTTTAAATTTTTTTTCATTTTAAAAATTAATTATCATCTTATTTATTTAATACAACTAATATTTTCTTCCACATATTTCCTTTTAAGATCATTTGAGGATTTGCTATAATATTGTCAGTATAATCTTTATATTTTTTATTATCATACTTAAATAGATCATTTTTATTTAGTAATTTACTATTATAAACATTGCTTAGGTTAAAAATTTTCAGGCCAAGTTTTTCTTTTAAAAATTTTATATCAATCACTTTTCTATAGCTATAATATTTAAAACTCTCATGAGATAATAAAAGAATCGGTTTTTTTGCCAAAATTGCGTAAGCGAAAGCTGATGAAGAACTACCAACTACAAGTTTAGCATCTCTGATAAGATCTAATGTTTTATTGAAAATAAATTTTCTTTTAAGTGGAAAATTGAATTTCTTTCTTCTGTGATGTGCAGCAATTTTAACTTTATATTGAGGGTAATTTTTTTCAATATTCCTAAAAAAAAGTTCTGTTTTATTCCAAAAGTCAGCTAAATTAATTTTTTTAGGAAAAAAGTTATTAAGTTTATAATCAAAATCTTCACCAAAATCTTGATCTATATAAACAATATATTTTTTTTTTAGTCGCTTTTTACTTAAATTATATTTTTCGAAATCATAATTATCTATATTAAAAACTCTCTTACTTCCTAATTTTTTTTTAAAAATTTTATATTTTGCAAAATTACCAATAAAAAATAAATCACAACTTGGAGATACAAATTTAAAAATAATTTTTCTTAAATACGAATAGAATAATACAAAAAGCTTTCTTATTAAAAAGATCTTATTGATTTTGAAATAAAATTTAAATCCTGAGAAAAAATTTGTTTCTACTGGAATAAACTGATCAGACTCTAAATAAATTTTTTTTCCTCCTTTTTTTTTTAATAAATTATCGATAAAAGAAATTTTAAGATTATCTACAAGATTTATGTAACCAAATGGTTTTTGTATTTTATTGATTTCTTTGAATAAATGATTGAAATTTTTTAGATAAATAAAATTTTTTCTTTTTTTTAAGCTATGTATATTTAAACTTTCATTAAAAAGTTTTTTGTTAACAATGGGTAATACATTTAAAAATAATATTTTCCAGTTTTTGTGCCTTAGATCACAATTAAACTGTTTAAATGTATGTTTTGTTAATTGTTGTGTTAAAATAACAACTAGAACTTTTCTGGAAATATCGGACAATTTAAAATTTTAATTTTTATTTAAAACAAGTTTATTATAATCTGACCATTCACCCACATCGGTCCAATTTTTTTCTGATATTGGAAAAATTCCTATTTTTTTCTTTTTAAGCTTTAATTTTTTTATAAGTTGATCGAAATCCAGCTTCTGGCTTTTATTAATAAGACTCAATAATTCTGGTTTCATAATGTATAGACCTGTATTAACTAAATAATCAAAATTTGGTTTCTCATCTATTTTTTTTAATTTGCCTCTATTATCGAGTAGACAAGAGCCATAAGGCATTTGAAAATTTTTGGTAGCAACAACTATAGTAAGGAGCGAATTACTTTTTTTATGATATTCATACAAATTGTTTGTATCAATTTTAACTATGGTATCACAATTACTCACAATAAAATCTGATTTAACTTTATTTTTTAAATAGCTAAGTGAGCCTATAGTTCCCATTTCCTTTTTTTCCTCAATAAAATTTAAGTGATACGCCTTATCTTTAAAGTAAGATTTAATTAAATCTTTTTTAAAATTAACGCTGATATAAATCTTTTTAATTCCATCACCCAAAAATTTATTTATTATATGTTCTGCTGCTGGAATATTATTTACAGGTATAAGTGGCTTTGGAAAAATATTTGTAAATGGTCTTAATCTCAGGCCCTTTCCACCTGCCATTATTATTAAAGGTATTTTCTTTAATTTTTCATTACTTGATTTCGCGTTTATATTTTCAATGTAGTCAACAACTTTTCTTTTATTATCTAATATTGGTATCAGATTTATTTTTTTTTGTGGGAATTTATCGATAATTTTTTTTATTTCTTTAAGTGAAGAATTTTTATAGATTTTTTCTGAGATAGTTAGTGATTTTTTTTTCTTTACAAAAACTTTAAGTGTTGTCTCTAAATGAGATCCTTTTAATATTGCTCTTCTAATATCTCCATCAGTTAATGTACTGTAAAATCTATTTTTTTTATCAACAACTATCAAACACTTTTCAATATTTTTTTCAAGCAAAGCCATAGCATCTCTAATTGAGTTAGTATTAACAATTTGTATATTCTTAATCATAAATTTTTAAAATTTTTTCTAAGGTAAAAATCATTATTCTTTATATTTATTATAATCTTTAATAAATTACTAATAGATCTTTTAGCCTCATATGGGTTTTTCATTTTGATTAGTTTTTTTTTAAATTTTAAACTAGAAGCTAATTTTATTGCCTTAACTATATTTTTACTTTGATAATCACAATTAATAACATTTACTGGTTTAAACTTACCATCCTGCCTTGTTCCAATATTAATTGAAGGTAATTTTAAAGATGCAGCTTCTACAATTCCACTAGATGAATTACCCATTATAAAATTTGAGTGTCTTAATAAATTAATATATAAATCAAATCCACAATTTTTAATAAGTAAAAATTTTTTTTTATCATGAAAATTTTTTTTTAAAAATTCAATAATTTTTTTATTTTTTGGGTCTGCATTTGGAAAAGTAATTACTGCATTAATTTTAGTTTTATTAATAGCATTCTTTAAATGCGTTAATTGTTGACTCAAATTTTTAAGTTCTAGCGTGGTTGGATGAAAAGTTACGATTGAAAAGGACTTATCAAAATTAAATTTATATTCTTCTTTTAGTTGAGACTTGGTTATAAATTTTATTTTATGAAAACTATTTAATTGATGCATTCCAATATTTTTTACTCTCCATTTTTCTTCACCCATTTGTATAATTCTTTTTTTATATTTAGGTAATAGGGGAAAATGAAAATGGCTCATCTTCGTTATAGCATGTCTTATTAACTCATCTGTAGCACCTAAGGTGACTGACCCTCCAAAAAAATGAATGACAGGAATATTATAAGTCACAGCTGATAAAGGCCCAATTAACATTTCGTATCTATCTCCCAAAACAATAATCTTGTCTGGCTTGTATTCCAAAATTTTTTTATTAACAAAAAGCAAGTCAAAAGCAAAACTCTCTGTTAAATTTTTTATTTTTTTATTTTTGTAAGAATTTTTTAATACCTTAAATTTTTTGTCTATAAATTTTATTGTCTTGCCAAATGTAGGATCACTGTGTGATTGTGTAACTAAGAGATATAAAGAAATGTTTTTTCTATTATTTAAAGCATCTAGAATAGGGTAGTATCTATCATAATCAGACCTACCAACTGATAGTGCAAATATTTTTTGTTTTTTCATGTTTTAATAACTGATTGATGGACTGCTTGGAAAGTTAATAGATTTAGAAAATATTTCATCAGTTTTATCCATATTATCTTTTTGAAATTTATTAAAGATCGAAAGAGTATGTAAAGGTCTCCAAATAGATCTGCATATAAATCCTCTTTCTCTTAAATAAATAAGCAATTTTTTTTTATTTTCTGCATCTTTGAGCATACCTGTAATTAACCAATAATTACTTTTGGTATTAGGAGGTTCTTTAAAAATACTAATTACATTTTGTCTGCTAAAAGCTTTTTTGTATAAAATAAAATTTTTTCTTTTTGCGGATAAAATACTTTTAATTTTTTCAATTTGAGCACAGCCCACAGCAGCTGATAAATTTGACATTCTATAATTAAATCCTACTTTGTTGTGTATATGATCATTGTAACCTTTTTTTTTGGCATGAGTTGATAAATGTAAAGTTTCTGTGGCAAGTTTTTTATTGTTAGTTATTATCATGCCTCCACTTCCGGTAGTTATCGTTTTATTTCCGTTAAAACTAAGTACACCGGCATCACCAAAAGATCCCAAATGTCTTTTTTTATAAAAGGAACCAAGCGCCTCTGCTGCGTCTTCAATAAGTATTATCTTGTATTTATTACATACTTTTTTGATCTTAATAATTTCACTAGCCATACCATAGAGATGGACAACAATTAGTGCTTTAAGTCTTTTGCCTGTTTTTTTATTAATGAAATAATTCTTTTTTTTCTTAGAAATTTTTTTTAAATATATTTCAAGTTTTTTTGGACAAACACCCAGTGTATTTTGACTAACATCAACAAAATTAGGATGAGCATTACAATATAATACTGAGTTAATTGTCGCAACATATGTTAAACTAGGTAAAAGAATCTCATCATTTAACCCTGCTTTAAAGTAATTTAAAACTAAGTGCAAAGCAGAAGTACCTGAATTAGTTGCAACTGCAAATTTCGTGTTTGTAAATTTTTTAATTTTATTCTCAAACTTTATGACAAATTTTCCTACAGAAGATACATATCCAGTTTTAATACAATCATATAAATATTTTTTTTCTTTGCCAGTAAACAAAGGGTCGTGCAAACCTCGTGATTTTTTTTTTAAAGTTTTATCTAGTATTTTAAAAATTAATTTATTCATCATTTAATTCTTTAAATACCATTCAATAGTTTTGTTAAGCCCATTATTTAAATTGATATATTTTTTATATCTTATTGCTTTTTCTGTTTTTCTCATGTCAGGCACTCTTCTTCTAGGTGATCCTAATGTCACTGGACCCTTGTTTATATATGATTTTGATGAAACAATTTTTTTTATTTTTTTCGCCAAATTAAACATCGTCACCTCTTCCTTCATATTCCCAATATTAAAAGTATCGTTTTTAACTTTTTTATCTAACGAAAGTCGAATTATTTGATTTATTGCATCTTCTATGTAACAGAAGGCTCTTTTGTGTGAAGGTGAAAAAACTAAGACTCTTTTTTCTGATTTTTTTAGATTTATAAATTTTTTAATTAACTCAGGTATAACATGGCTAAATCCCATCCTAGGCCCGTAAATATTGTGTGGTCTTAAAATAAGATAATCAGATCTAGAAAATTGTACTAGCTTTTCGTTTACTATTTTGGATATGTAATAGGAGTCTCTATCTATTATTTTATTTTCAATAATTATTTCATTATCTTCTTTTAAAGGAAACTTTGCCCTACCTCTTTTAATAATTGGAGAATAAACTTCACTAGTTGAAAAAACTATTATTTTTGCTTTCTTTTTTAAATTATTGTTAATATTTATAATATTTCTCAAACTTAAAATATTATTTGTTAAAGAGCCTAACGGGTTATTATTTATATTTTTAACACCAACAGAACCAGCCAAATGAAAAATATGTGAAAGATTTTTTATTTTTAAATTATATTTTTTTGATAAATCAATTTTAATTAACTTTACTTTTTTTTCTCTTAATAAATTTTTTAATTCATTATCCTTTTTTCCTCTCAAAAAATTATCTAGAATTATAACTTTAAAATTTTTTTTCAATAGTTTTCTACAAAGGTGTAAACCGATAAAGCCTGCTCCTCCAGTAATAAGTGCTGTTTTAGTCATCTCCAAGAATTTTAATTTTATAATTATTTTTTTTTAAGAATTTTTTTATTTTATCTTCCAGTACCATATTAATATCAAAGTAATATGGTTTTTTTGGTAGCTTGGAAAAACTAATTTTTTTAAACTTTCTATGAGGGACAGAAAATATTACAACATCATAGTTTCTAAAATTTGGAAGATCCTGCGTTAAATTTTTATTTTTTTTCAAATCTTTGATAACAGGGTCATAAATTTTTACTATATTACTTTTCTTTTTTAATAAATTAAATAGTTTAATAGATGGACTATTACGTATATCATCGACATCTTGTCTATAAGCTGCTCCCATCATAAGAATTTTATGTGGTTTGTTTGGCAAATTTTTTTTTATAAAATTAAATGAATTACGAGGCATATTTTCATTAATTTCAACAGATTTTAATGTAAGAGGAAAATTGTTTTGCTTTTTAAAAATATATCTACTTGAAATTTTCGTAAATACTGGATCTTTGGTTAAACAATATCCCCCAACACCTACACCTGGTCTCATAATATTGATATGAGTTTTTCTCAATTTTATTCCATCGATTACTTTATTTAAATTCACATCTATGCTGTTCGCATATTTTGTCCACTCATCTATAAAAGCTATATTTAACGCCCGGTAAGAATTTTCCAGGATTTTAGATGTTTCACAATCTCTTGTTTTTTCAAGTTTATAAAGTGGGTATTTTTTTACATTAATTATTGATTTTAAAAAATTTTTACAGGCAATTGAAGATTGCTTGTCTATTCCAGAATAACATCTTCTGATGTTAACTATTGAATCATAATATTTCAGCCCAGGCATCACTCTCTCATAACTGTATGAATATAAAGGCTTTTCTTTTATACCTCTTTTTTTGAATACTTTTTCAATAGTTGGATAAATTATTTTTTCTGATGTTCCTGGTGGCACTGTTGTTTCTAAAACGATTAATGTTTTACTATTTAAATGTTGGGATAAACTATAAAAAAAAGACTTTAAAGACTTGTACGCTTTATCGATGTTTTTTTTATCAAAATCGAAATTTATACTAATTACAATAATGTTTGAATTAACCACTTTTTGTAAATTACCCGAAATTTCAAAGGCTTGATTTTTAATAGATTGTTTAATTATCCTTTTAAGCTTAGCGTCACTTAATTTTTTAGAGAAATCGTTTAAAAATTCTTTTTTTGTTATATTTGAATAATTTAATTTTTTATCAACTCCAACAACTTGTAAATTTTTATTTTTTTTATAACCTAAAATACATGCTAAAGGTAAACCAACATAACCTAAACCTATAATTGATATTTTTTTCATTTAAATAAAATTGAGCGCTTTTTTGTAATCTTTAAGTGTGTCGATATCTATAATATATTTGGGATTGTGTATTTTAAAACCTAGTGTCCTTTTGTTTTTAAAAAAAGACTTATTTTTTATTATAAATTTTTTATTAGAAAAGAAAAAATTACCATTTACTTGATAATTTTTTTTATTTTTTTTAGATAGTCTTAAAAAGCCGTTTTCAAACTCAAAGTTTCTTTTATTGACATTTTTAGTTTTAGAAACTGAAATTAAAGAATAAATAAACTTATTTTTTTTAAATACTTTAAAGGCATTATCGATCATCGTTGTGCTTCTAAAAGGCGATGTTGGTTGTAATAAAATAATGTTTTTAAATAAAATTTTTTTTTTTTTTAAAAAATTAAATGCATGTATCAGAGCGCTAGCGGTTGAAGAACTTGCTTTAGAAATTTTTTCCGGTCTTTTGATTTTTAGAATTTTAACTTTATAATCTTTATTCAAAATTGCATTATCATTAGTTGACAATACAATATTTTTAATAAAACTTAGTTTATTCGCAAACTTAATTGTATTTTCAATTAAATTTAAATTTTTGATTTTTAATTCATGCTTATTTTTAATTCTTACAGAATTTTTTCGAGCTAAAATGAAAGCTATAGTACTCATTAAATAATATCTTTTGATAAAATTAAACGGTTGCCTAAAATATTCTTTCGTAATTTCTTACCGATGATTTTTTTATAATTCATTGGGTCTATTCCAGTTCCCGGTCTTTTAAAGGTAATATCAGATCTTTTTAAAAATTTACCTTTTTTTAAAAAAGTTTTTGATACTATGCTTTTTCTAGCGACACTTTGAACATTTAATTCATTTTTTAAGATTTTTTTTTCATCTATTCCCATCATTGTTTCAACTTTTCTTATTTTTTTTACTAAATTAATAAATTCTTTAATATTTGATGAACTTTTATGATCGGGTCCGATCATTTTCTTACTTAACGTAACATGCTTTTCTATAACTTTTGCACCCATTGCAACCGCTGCTAAACACGCTTCTTCTCCGATTGAATGATCTGAGTAACCAACAGTTAATCTAAATTGTTTTTTTAATGAATTAATTAAATTTAAATTTAAGTCTTTTTTTTTTGCTGGGTAACTGCTTACGCAATGAAGTAATGTTATATCTTTTTTAAAGTTTTTATTTAAAATTTTTATTGAACTTTTAATTTCATTAATATTTGACATTCCTGTAGAAAGAATAATTTTTTTTCTTAATTTTGATAAATATTTAAGCTGGTCTACGCTTTTGATTTCACCTGAAGGAATCTTAATTTTTTTAATCTTAATCTTTTTCACTAAATACTTTAAGCTATTAATGTCAAAAGCAGAACACATGTACTCTATATTCATTTTTTTGCACAACTTGGAAATTTTTAAATGTTCATTCCTTGGTAATTGATTTTTTTTACTCATATCAATTATTGAGCCTTTATCAGTATTTTTAAGTTGATAATCAGCTTTAAAAGCATCTTTGCTGTAAACTTCATCAGGATTAGCTAATTGAAATTTAACTGCATCAACACCAGAATTTTTAAGCAGTTTAATCATCCTCACAGCTCTTTTATATGAACCGTTATGATTAGGTCCTATTTCAGCAATGATAAAAACTTTATTTTTTTTCATTTTTAACTTCTAAAATTTCTAAACCTTTTGTAAATATTTGTTTTTTTTGCTTGTATTCTTTCTTTACATTTTTCTTTTTGAAATTGTTAAATATCAATGAAATAAAATTTTTTCCTGAAGAATGAGTAAAAGGGTATCCTCCTCCAAATCGAGGGTTAAAATCTATAAAAAAAACTTCTCCTTTGTTCGTCTCTATTGCATCGCAGTCTAAGTTTCCAACATGCCTAAGTTTTTCTGAAATCATTTTTCCCAATTTGTAGTATTTATTATTCTTTAAGATTTCTGCCTGATAAGTCTCTCCATCATGCATTAATAATTTTTTTTTAGCACAACAATCAATAAATTTTCCATTTAGATCATTTAAAATATCGAAGTGTATTTCTTTTCCACTTACATATTCTTGAATAATATAATTCTTTTCAAAATCTTTTTTTCTTATTTTAAATATTTTTTTTATATTTTTTGAAGAAAAACCAATTTTCTTTTTTTTTATAAAAAATCTTTTTTTATTTTTAATTTGGTCAAAAGCATAATAAATTTTCGGAGTTTTAATCTTATTTAATAAACAAAATTCCGATGTTTTTGATTTATCTAATAATTTACAAATTAAATCATATGAAGAAACTAAAATATTACAATTAATTTTATTAAATTTTTTTTTTGCTTTTGATAAAATCTTTAGGTCATAATTAGTACAAGGTATTATTAAATTAATTTTTTTTTTCTTTACATAAAGCATTAATGAATTCAAATATTTTTTTTCTCCGTCGGATACTAGAGGGAGCTTAATCTTCGTCGAATTCGAAATATTCATTGAGGCATTATAAATATTATTGTCAGCAACAAAAATATGAGAATTTTTTTTTTTTTCGTTAATTAAATATTTAACGAAGTAACTTCTTCGTCCTGTATTAGTAGTAAGAATGTTCATCTATTTTTTTCTTAGGCAAGCAATAAATTCATGTTCGTTAAACGAGAAATATTTGAATTTAACTTCCCCCAATTCATCAACATAAAAATCATGAAACAGTTTAGAAAAATTATTTAAATTTTTAGAATAGAAAGTCTTTATTTTTTGCTTCTTTTTAATTTTTTTATCCTTCTTTCTCTCTTTTTCAAAACTTATCAATTTTCCTTTTCGTAAATCCGACTTTGGTCCATTAACATCTATTACTAATTTTCCGTTTTTTTTTAAAATTCTGTGGAATTCTTTTATCAAAAATTTAACTTTATCCTTTTTTTCTAGCAAAGATAAAACACTAGTGCATACTATATTATCAAACGATCCTGATGAATAAGGGAGTTTATTTTCGTTAAGAAAAAGTTGTTTCAAAATAATCTTAACCTTTTTAATATTTTTAATTTTTTTTTTTACTAATTTTATAGCTTCTTTGCTAGGCTCCAAACCATGAATTTCTTTAAAACCTAGTTTCGTTATATGAATAAGATTTTGTCCTGAACCGAAACCATAATCCAATATATTGGAATTTTTTGGATCTATATAATTTGACAAAATTCTTACTAAATCTAAATTGGGATAACTATGATCATGACCACCTTTATACATTTTATCGTATTTTTTTACATTTTTTTTTGAAAATAAATTCATTTTAAATCAGTCTTATCAATTACATTTATTAATTCTTGGTTTTTACTAAACCTTTTAATATTATTCTCAATTAAAGTTTCATTCCTCTTTTTTAAATTATCTGATATGCCAGCTACATGAGGAGTAAAAATAAAATTTTTAAAATTTGAAAATTTTTTATATAATTTTAGATTGTCATTTTTTCCAAGCACATCTACACCGGCCCCAGATAAAGTATTATTTTTTAAATATTTAAATAAAGTTTTTTCGCAAACCACTCCACCTCTACATACATTTATAAGAAAAGCTCCTTTTTTAAGCAATTTAGCGGTTTTTTCGTTATATAGATGTTTAGTTTTAGACGTTAAAGGCAAAGAAAAAACAATTATATCTTTGTTTTTAATTGCGTATTTAAATTGTTTTCTCTTATAAAATTTTTTAACGTATTTTGACCTCTGTTTAACTTCATTGTGTACAGCGTATACTTTTAACCCAAATCCGTGAGACCTTTCTGCAATACATTTTCCTACACCGCCATATCCAACAACTAAAATTGATTTATCTTTTAATTCGATTGGACGATAGTCAAAACTTGATTTTAAGCCAAATTTTGACAAGTAGTTAATTTTTCTAGTCAGAGATAATAATAGCCCCATAGCATGATCTGCTACCTCTGGACCTTGAATTATTTTACCATTTGTAACTTTGCAAGAATTGTTCAACAAGAATAATTTTGGATAAATATCTAATCCTGCGGCAGAAATATGTATCCATTTTAAATCTTTTTTAAATTTCTCAAAATCATTAAAATAAAATAAATTAAAACTGCTTCTATTTTTAGATACTAGTGCATTAAAATTTTTTTTATATTTGTGCTTTACCTTATACTCTTCAAATAGAATATTTTTAAATTTTTTTTTAAGGTTTTTAATTTCTTTAAAATTAAAGCCCGTAAGCAGTATAGTCTTTTTGTTTATCATTTAGTCTATCATTTTATTCAGAATATAAAGTCTCCAAAAGAAAATTTTATTTAATTTGGATTGATTTAAATCGTCTAAAATTTTATTTTTTAAAAATATTTTAGAAAGTTTTCCATAAAAAAATTTTTCTGCAAACTCTTTCATTTCTTTTTTATCATTAATTAAAAGATCGTAAATAGTTGGAGTGGGTAATTTCTTATACGATGTATAAGTTATTTTTTTATTATTTTTTTTGAATAATTTCATCAAAAGAATCTTATTTTTATTAACGTTGTATTTTTGTTTTAATGATAATGAATTAACTTTGTTTACTAAATGGTGATCTAGAAAAGGAGGTCTAACCTCCACTCCATATAACATTCCAATTATATCATGTCTTTGAATTAATGATGGTATCCAGGTTAGCTGATCAAATTCTAATATTTTGTTTTCAATTTTTTTGCTTAAAAGATTGACCTTGTTTATTTTTTTTTCAATTTTATTAAATAAATTATTTTGTTTTTTTTTTAAACAGGAGTTGTAATATTCAATTTCGTTTTTATATAAGTTCACCAAAGCTTTGCTTAGACTCATCTTATTTTTCTTTGTTAGGAGCAGAAGTTTTTGGTACCTAGAATAACCTCCGAACAATTCATCCGCACCCTCACCATTAAAAGTAAACTTAAATCCATTTTGAGCTATATCGTTATAAAGTTGAAATAATGAAGTGCTGCTGGAGTGGCTTACAGCAAACGGTGTGAGAGAGGACTTCGTAAATTTATTTATTAGTTTTTTTATAAGAGATAAATCTTTATTTAAATATTTTACATTGCTTGATTTAAAACTAAATTCATTAATCTCATTTAAATGAAAACTGGTGTATTGAGATCTATTTTTATCTAAATACATTTTTATAATATTTGAGTCCATACCCGTGCTTAAGCTTAAAGACATTTTAGTCTCTGCTGTTTGCCAAAGTTTTGTTGTTTCAAGGAATTGATTGTCAAATTCTTCGATTAATCTTTCTTCAGATATTGTTGAATCATTTTGTATTTCAAAAGGTTGCCAATATTTATAAAATTTTTTTTTATTTTTTTTGTTTAATGTTAAAATTGTTGCGGCTTCTAATTTTTTAATATTTTTAAATATTGTTTCATCGTTAAATTCTCTTGCTAGAGTGAAATAGTCTGAAACTTTGTCTAAGTTAAGAGTATTTTCTACTAAACCATTTTTTATTAACGATGAATAATCTGAGATAAATAAAAAAAAGTCTTTTTTCTCAACATAGTAAAGTGGTTTGATTGAAAATCTATCAACTGCAGCGAATACTTCATCTAATTTAAGATCGATTATTACAATAGAAAAAAAACCCCTTAAATGGTTTACAAATTTTTTTCCAAATAGCTTATATAAATTTATAATAAGCTCAACTTCGTTTTTGCTTTTAAATTCTATTTTATTTTCAAATTGGTTTATAAGAATTTTATAATTTAAAACTTCACCATTAAACAAAACAACATATCTATTGCATGAACTTACAAAAGGTTGAGAACCATTTTTTAAATTATTTATACTTAGTCTTGTAAAACCTAATAAATAATTTTTTTTTTCAACTAATCTAGTTTCATCTGGCCCCCTTGGATTTAATGATTTAAGAGAATAGAGAAATAGACTTCTTTGTTTTTGGCTGAATTTATCAGCTTTCATTACAATGATACCACACATAATTTAAAATTTATTTTGACTTTTCTCTTCTTTTAAAAATAATTCTTTATCAAAAAAAGTATTAATTGACTCACAATTAGAACACTCGGAAACCATTCTCACATTTTTTTTTGTTATATATTTATTAGTAAAATGATACCAAAATTTAGCATTATAAACGTTGGGCTCCCTAACTACTTTACATTGAAATCCAATTGAAAGATCTTCCCAAGGTTCTTTGTTATATATGGTATTCAGAAAACTCTCTTTCCTACATTTAAGATACAAAATTCTGTTTTTAATATTCTTTTTAATTTTATTAAATTTAAAATTTTTTATTACGTTAAATTTAGGAAACGCCTTACAAAAATCTACTTCAAAGTCTAACTCTGAGTTTTCAAAATTATTATCAACAAGGCTGACTAATAACGTTAAATCATCTTTAAAATTTGATTGTGAAAAATATTCTTTTAGATATTGATTGTCAATTTTTTGGTATGAATTTTTAAAAAAAGATAAATAATTTTCAGCAGGAATATCTTTAAAGTAACTATTTTTATTACTTAACTTTTTTAATAATTTTTTATCTTTAAAATAGAATTCATCATTGTTTTCAATATTAAGTATTTCAGATCCAATATCTTTACATGCTTTAAAGTAATTACTAATATTATTTTTTTTATTCATTAATTTTATCTTAATATCTCTTTGTAATTTATTTTCAAAAAAACCTGCGTATGGTAAGAAATATTTTGGTTTTATCTCTTTCAACATAATTGTTTTTTTTTTTAGTAAAAATTTTCTATTATTTTCGCTTATTGCTATTTGTTCTTTTTTATTAAAATTATCATACATAAGTGGATAGCCAGAAGCTCCGCCTGCAAATCCAGATGCAAATAAATCTACGTTTGGAAGTTTGTTAAAGTTAATCATTACTGTATCCACGGAAAATAAACTTGTAAAATTTCCTATAGAAAAATAAATGCCACTATCCTCTCTAAAATCGCCTGATTTTAAAATAGATAAAATTAAATTCGTATTGTCTAAAACATACTCTTTTGTTAATTCAAGTCTTATAACATTTTTAAAACCTAAGCTTTCAACATATATTCCAGTGCAATCGGTCTTATAGGCTGGAACTATAATTGGAATATCTTTTCTTATCTTGTTTAATGTTAATGGATGTAAATGGTCAGGGTGGTTATGGCTAATATAAATAAAATTGCAAGAATTTAATTCTGATATCCAGTCAGATTTAGTTTTATATTTAAGCCACCAGCCAGTGTTGAAGGAAGGACCAATAGCCCACGGATCTGTTGCAAATTTAAAATCTTTTGTTTCTACTTGTAAAAAAGCATGATTAAAAAACCTTATCTTAATTTCAGAATTTTTTACCGACTGAGTTATGTAAGGAGTTTCTTTGATTTTTTCTATAATGATATTATTGTTATGAATTTCAAATTTTTTTTCCTTCTTTTCGATACCATTTTTATAAATTCCCTTTAATGGGTCAAACTCCCATCTATGCATTGGGCAAATATGCTTGCCGTCTTTTGAAATTATTTTTCCACCGTTATGGTCACAAACGCGGTCATAAATTTTAAAAGTATCGCCTTGATTTAATATTATGTAATCATCTAAGCAATTAACGCCTGGTTTTAGTTCTTTTAGAGGTATCTTAGACTCGTCATTTTTAGACGATTTGTGTTTTAAATTTCCTAATAAACTAAACATTTTCTATTTTTAATTTAAATTTCTTACTTCTAAATTTGCCTTTAAACATTCCTCTCTAATTTTTTTAATAGAAATTTTATCATAATGTAGAGCGTCTGCAAAAGCCACGGCATCTGGGTCACACACTTTTGATGCATCAATAATATCCTTAACTTTACCGAAACCACCGCTTAAGATTATAGGAATATTTGTCGCTTTAGTAACTTGATTAGCTAAATCTATATCAAAACCTTTGCCAGTTCCTTCATTATCAATTGAGGTTAATAAAAATTCACCTACACCTATTTTATCACATTTCCGAACCCAATCTAGAACGTTCACACCTGTCTCTTGTCTTCCACTTTCGGTATAAACTTCCCAAAAATCATTATCTCTTTTTTTTGCTTCAATAGATAAAACTATAGCTTGGGAACCAAATCTTTTTATCAAATCGTTAAGTAGCTCAGGTGATTTTATAGCTCCAGTATTAATTGCAATTTTATCAGCTCCTGAATTGAAAAGATTTAGGGCATCATTTATAGATCGAACTCCGCCTCCTACTGTGACTGGAATAAAAATAAAGTTACTTATCATTTTTATTATTTCATGAAGATTATTTCTATTATATAAAGATGCAACTAAGTCCATAAAAATTAATTCGTCAGCTCCGTCTAAATAATATTTTTTTGCAAATTTATTTGGGTTACCTAACACTCGTAAGCCTTCTAGATTTATGGTCTTGATTAGATTTTGATTTTTAATATCTAATCTGGCTATAAGTCTCATTTTTTATTTTATCACCTCTAACATGAACATTACTTTTTTTTTTTCAAATCCACCGAATCTGAAATTAACAAAAAATTCTTTTAATCCAGCATCATTTTTATAATCTTTATTTTTTTTAACTTTTTCTTTAAGTATAAAAGCCTCTAAAACTTTTAGTTTGGCTTTTTTAAAGAAATTTTTTAATTCTCTAAATCTATACTCGTGCTCTCCATTTTGTTCTCTTGTAAAAATTCTATTTTGTGGAAGCCAATTTTTTTTTAAAAATTCTTTTGAATAAACTACATTAAGCATTCTTTTAATTTCTTTATCAGGAGTATTATTTTTATGAGCTCTATCAATTATCAAAATTTTTCCATTATTTTTTGTGATTCTTTTTGCTTCTTTAAGAGTTTTAACAACATTGTTTGAATGGTGAAGAGACTCCCAGGCTAGACAGAAATCGACTGTGGAATCTGGGAGATTTATGTTATCAAAATCTCCTATTACTGAAACTACCTTATTAGCATTACTTTTTAATATACCTTTTTTTACCAAAGGTTGACATTTCAAAACAGCATTCCTAACTACTTCTACACAATATATTTTTCTATTATCCTTTTTTTTGGCTACAACACTAGAAACACAACCAACTCCTCCACCTAAGTCAACTCCGATCCCTTTTAAACTAGACCAAAATTTTTTATTTTTCTTTAAAACCTTTTCAATATTTCTAGGTGTTATGTCAGTGTAATGTTTAATTATTTTTTTAAATCCTTTTTTTGCGACTTTAGACGCTACATGATTATTTAGTTTATAATCTCCTGTATTCAAAATAGTTTTATTTACTTTCCATTTCAGAATGCTCATTTATAAATTTCCTATCTCGGAACTGATTCCATTATTTGTAAGTTTGTAGAGTTTTTCACAATTTTTCAATACGTTTGGATTATGTGAGATCATAAATATAGTTTTCTTTAATTTTGAAGAATTCAATTCATCAATTATTTTTTTTTCTGTATCTATATCTAAAGAACTGGTAAATTCATCTAAAATTAATATCTCGGGATCTTTATAAAAAGCCCTAGCAATTCCAATTCTCTGCTTTTGACCGCCAGATAATCTATCTCCAAATTCACCAACTGAAGTGTTTATTCCGTCTTTAAGATCGGATACAAATTCAAATAAATTTGCATGTTTTAAGCATTGAATTACTTTATCGTTATTTATTTTTTTTTCCTCAACGCCTAAGGCTATATTTTTTCTAAGTTCATCGTCCAATAAAAATATATTTTGCGGAACATATCCAATTTTATTTTGCCAATTTTTAAGATTAGTTCTGATATCGATATTATCTACAACGACTTTTCCTTTATCCGGAGCAAGCAAACCCAGCATTATATTTAGTATCGTACTTTTTCCAACACCACTAGATCCTAATAATCCAACAAAAGAACCTTTTTTTATATCAAATGAAAGATTTTCAAATACCGACTTGGATGTATTAGGGAACTTAAAATTTACATTGCAAAATTTTATTTCGGAATTAAATTTAATTATATTATCTGTTGTTTTTTGTTCTCCTAAAACGGTTAATGACTCTTTATCTTTAAATTCAGAAATAAATGGGGCAATAGCAGGATAAGAGTATTTTATATTTTGAACACTGTTCATGATTCTAGTTAACGATGGAATAATTCTATATGCTGCAACCGCAAATAGGCCAAGAATAGGTACGATAGTATTAGAACTTTTTCCAATATTCATCATCATATAAAATATTAAAACAATAATTATAAGCGTTAACCACTCAAACCAAATTCTAGGCAAACTCATTACAAAATCATGTTTTTTTTCAAGTGTATTAACAAAGTTATTTGCTAGATTAAAATTGTTGTTAAAAAAGTTTTCTCTTCCAAATACTTTGATTTCTTTAATTGAAGAAAAACTTTGTTGCATATTCATTATCTTTTTTCCCTCATAAAATTTTCTTTTTTTTCCCCATTCAGAAGCTTTAGTTTGAATTTTTTTATGAAATAAAAACCCTATAACCCCAAAACAAAAAGCGATTGACAAAGTATAAGGCTCCAAAAGAATTATTAAAAAAATTACACCAGTGACAACTAGCACTTCTGTCAACAAGATTAAAAGAGATCTAAAAATAACCATTATATGAGTAGAGTCATTTAAATTTCTTATTAGTAATGCAGAGTTGTTATTTAAGTGAAAAATAAAAGGTTTAAATAAATATATGTTAAATAGTTTATTAGAAATCTGAGTTTTTAAGTTATATAAAAATTTAGTCTGAACATAAGAGACAAATGTCAAAAAAAATGATTTTATAGTGTAGATAAATAATAAAAGTAATATAGAATAGAAAATAAGTTGGTTTTTTGAGTCTATAGAAATATTAAAAGAGTTTAATTTGTTTTTATACAATTCATATGTTTCGTTATTTAAAACTAATTCTAAGAAAGGTAAAACCAATCCTATTCCTAGCAACTCTAGAAGCATTCCTGTAAAAAAAATTAAAAAAAATAATAAAAAATGAATTTTTTGATTTTTTGACAACAAAATATTAAATAAATTTACCAATTTCATTTTAATCTAAATAATTTTATTTACAATTTCGTTAAACTTTTTATTACCTTCATCATATTCGATTAAGTCAGATGTGTGGTCTTTCAAAATTTTTGAATATTCGTTTTGATTGATATTTTCTAAAAAGTTAATGATTTTTTTAAAAGTAATTAAATCAGTTGAATTTACCCAAAAAGGTCCATTGTCTTCCTTATTTGCTGGCCAGCCAAATTTTGCAGTATTGTCTGGGTAAGAATCTTTTCTTATCGAAAAATAAGCTACCTTATTTCCTCTAGCAAATGCTTCATATCCTAAAGTTGATTCAACTGTTAAAATGATATTGCTTTGGTCAACTATATCGTAAGTCGGTCTTTTTTTGCCTCTAGGTATAAAGACATAATCTGTGTCTTTAAGATACTTATCATAAAATAATTTTTCTTTATTTGGGGTCGTACCCAAAGAACCAAGCACATATAATTTTTCTTTTTTTGAGGAAAAATACTCATTCATTGTTTTAAGAAGTTTAAAGTGAGTATCGAACATGCAGTTAGGATCTCTAAAAATTGATATATATAGAAAATCGTATTTTTTATTTAAATTTTTTTTTAAATTGAAATTTGATCTAAATGATCCAATAGGCATGATTTCGCCATGTAAAAAAGTTTTAAACTTTTCTCCAACATGTTTATTGTATGAAAGAATTAAATCACATTTTAATTTGCTTTTTCTTAATAAATCAAGATCTTTGAATATATCATTAAAATCTGCTGTTCTCCATGCATTTTGAATTAATATTACTTTTGCAAGCGGATACATTTCCTTTAATTTGTAAAAAGTTTTATTATTATCTATGAGTGTTAATATTAATTTTGGAGAAATATAACTTAAGTAAGTTTTAAAGTATTCATAAGAACTTAATTTAAATTTTAAAATCATTTTAATAACAATAAATATATTTATTTTTTGACCTACACGTTGTTTGTAACGATTATCTAAAACATGCACTTTATCTTTATCTAAATAATGCAAAATGTAATCTGATAAATCTGAGTCGAAAATTAATATGTCTTTTTTTTTTGGTTTAGAAAATATTTTTTTACTAAATACAATAAGATTAAGAATTTCTTGAACTTTAATACTTAGGCTCATTGTTATTTTTTTTTATTACCAAATATGCCAAAACGTGATCTGGTAGTCTTAAATTCATTTAAAAATTTTGATGGAGTAAAAAATCTATCTCCAGATTTTATTTTATTAATTATGTTTTTTCCTTTTTCATCGATAACTTTCTCAATTAAAAGTGTATAATTTTGCTCTCCTAAAGAGACTACTAACCAATTTCCATCATTTCTTATAACCACGCCGTTCATAATAGGATGTCTCGGAATTTCACCTTCATGCATATGAACAGACTTTATTTTTATTTTTTTATTTTTAAATCTTGTTACAAAGGTTTGTGAACCACTATAAGGATCATCAAAAGCATTAATAAGTTTTAAAATTTCATATGGTTTTAAATCCCAATTTATCCAACTGTCTTTGCTGCTATCTAATCTTGGAAAATAATTACCAATATTGTTTGACTGGTTCTTTAACACAAAATTTTCTTTATCAATCACTTTTTTTAAAAAAGACTTATAAGTTTTAAGAAGCTGCTTTAAATCATATTCTTGAAAATCTTTTGGAATTTTACAGTAATTTGGAAATATAGATTTTTTTGAAAAAATTATTGGTCCACCGTCAACTTTTGTATTGACTAAATGTATAGAATTACAATGTATTCTATCCCCACATAAAATTTGCCATGAAAATGTGGCTCCGCCTTTAAAAAAAGGCAATCTTGATGAATGGAAATTTATAAGCTTATCGTTAAAAAATTTAATTTGTCTTTTATCAAAAATCCATCTTGATGAAATAGAAATAAACAATGTATTTTCTTTTTTAAACTTGCTTTCAATAAATTTTTCAAAATTTTTATCTAATTTTTTAAATATTTTATAATTTAATTTTTTATTTATATTTTTTGATTGATCAGGAGAAGTAATTAAAAGGGATTTTACTTTATGCTGCTTATTTATTTCAAATAAACTATCAATAATTGGACTAAAGCCGAAAAAGACAACATCGGTAATTTTTTTATTTATGAGTTTCATTTTTACTAAATTAATCTTTTAAAAGTAGTGTGTCTCACTGGTCCTTTAAGCGGTAAATTAGAACCTTTCGATAAATATTTTTCTATACTCTTAAAAACTTCATTTACATTTTCTAGATAAAGGTTAATTATTTTATCTGTATAGGCAAATGTTGTTCCTAGTCTGGTGTTTGCTAAAAAACCCCTAAAAAGCATTTCTTGTATAAAATAAGTTGAGATTTCATTATAATTTGCATAATTAAATTTTAACTCTGGTATTGGGTGTATTCCAGCAGTGCTAACATTTAGTTTGGCATCTTTTGCAGCTTTAACCCATCCATTTTTGATTTTTTTCCCAGAAGAAATTAAATTCTTAATTATTCCTTTTTTTTCAATCTTATTAATAGTTGCCAAAGCAGCGGCAAAGCCAATCCTTTCCGTCCACATACAGGAGCTTACAAAAGTGTCTTGCGCCTGATCCATTACGCTTTTTACACCAATAATTGCTGATGAAGGATATCCGTTAGACATTGCTTTTGACAATATCGCGACATCTGGATTAATTTTATATTTTAAATGATAGCCTCCAATCGTTTCTCTAAAACCAGAGGTTATTTCATCAAAAATAAATACTGCTCCAATTTGTTTGGTTTTTTTTCTTACTTTTCTCAAAAAATTAAGATCCGTTTTAGCAGATCTCACTGGCTCCATTATCACTGCACCAATTTTGTTATCAAATTTTTTTAATGCATTCTCAAAAGATTGATAATCATTTACGCTAAAAGGATAGACGCTATCTTTTAAATTTGAAGGAACACCTTTACTTTCTAAGCCAGGCAGTAATTGATCATCTAAATTTTTTTGTTTTATATTTGCTGAAAGATACCAGTCATGCCACCCGTGGTAACCACAAAATAATATTTTATCTTTTCCTGTAGCAGCTCGAGCTAATCTAATAGCTATTGAACAAGCTTCACCACCTGTCCTTGCAAATCTAACTTGCTCTGCCCATTTGTGAAGATCTATTAATTTTTCAGCTAATTCTACTTCCTCATAAGTATTAAGAGTTGTCATTGTAGAGTTTTGAACTGCTTTTGTAACCGCATTATTTACATCTTTATCTGCATATCCAAGTATACATGTAGTTACGCCCATACCCGCAAAGTCATAAAAACGATTTTTTTCTAAATCCCATAACTCACATCCTTTTGCCTTCGTATAATAACTTGGCCATAAATCTGGTAAAAAAATTTCGCTTCTTTTGGATAATAATTGATTTCCACCAGGGATGATTTTTTTAGCAACTTTAAGAAGTTTTTGACCTTTACTATTTTTGAAGTTTTTTTTCATTTTTTTTCAGTGCTTCAACACATACAAAGTCATTAATACAATCAATTTCAATAGACTTCCACTTTTCTAAGTGTATAGGCAATGTTTTACTGTGATTAAAAGTTTTTTTTTTTAAATAATAATCAGTTTCTGAAAGATACATAGATCCATCAAAATAAAATATTTTTTTTAGATCTTGTCTTCTGACAAATTTAAATTTCTTATAATATACAGGTGAAATAAATCCAGATTTATTAATTCTTGATAAAAAAATAGGATTTGATGTTTCAGCTTTGCTTACACTTACAAGTGATTTAGCCTTTTTATTTTTAAAAAACTTTGTAAATGCTTTATCAATGTCTGAACTGCTCGTTAAAGGCGACGTAGGTTCTAAGAGTAGAAAATATTTATAGTAAATATCTTTTTTTTTCAAAAATTCAAAACAATGATTTATAGCATCAAATGATGTTGATTTATCTTGTGCAAATTTTTTTGGTCTTTTAAAAGGGACATTTGCTCCAAATTTTTTTGATATCTTCATTATTTTTGAACAATCGGTTGAAACAATTACATCATCTATAAATTTTGATTTAATAGCTGCGTTTATGGACCAATACACAAGCGGCTTTTTATTTAAAATTTTTACATTTTTATTTTTAAGACCTTTACTTCCTTTTCTAGCTAAAATTATTGCAACTATTTTTTTCATAAGGTTTTGTCTTTAAAATATTTTTGATTGTCAATCTTCCAAAAAGATTTTTTTGAAATTAAATTTACAAATTTTTTGTCAGCTTTTCCGTCACCAAATTCTTTTTGTTTTTTAAAAGTAATTTTTTTTTCTTTAAATTTTTTTATTAATTTTTCAATTTCATTTTTTTTAAAATCAACATTTATGATACTTTTTGAAGATGATCGTTTATTTTGTCTATTTCCAATATTAATTGTTGGGGTTCCATAATATGGAGCCTCTCGTACTCCAGAACTAGAGTTGCCAATAATAAAATTAGAAGCTTTTAACAATGATAAATAATACTCAAATCTAAGAGATGGAAAAATTTTAATATTCTTTTTATTTTTTAAAATTTTATATGCATTGAGTATGATATTTGAGCCTGAGTCATTGTTTGGAAAAACTACTATATAATTAAATTTTGAGTTTTTTATTGCATTAATTAAAATCGAGGTATTTTTTTTTAGATTATTTTTTTTTTGTTTTGAAACGACTGGATGAAATAATAAAATAGCAAAACTATTATATTTAATTTTGTATCTTTTTTTTGCAATATTTAAATTAGGTATATGTCTTGATGACATTAAGTCTACATCGGGAGAACCTATTATAAAAATATTATTTGGTATTTCCCCCATTTGAATTAATCGTTGTTTAGCTTTTTTGTTAGATACAAAGTGTATATGTGATAATTTTGATATTGAATGTCTCAGTATTTCATCAACAGTACCAGATACTTCTCCACCTTCGATATGAGCAACTAAAATATTATTTAAGCTTCCGACAACGGCACATGCAAGTGGCTCTACTCTGTCACCATGTATTACAATTAAGTCAGGATTTATTTTTTTTATAAATTTTGAAAAAACATTTATAGTTTTTGAAACTATTACGTCCATGCTATCATTTTTAACTTGATTTTTAAATTTAAATAGATTTTTTATTTTATCTTTGTTCAGCTCTGTGTGAGTATTTCCGTAAGAGGAAAGATTGTGCATGCCAGTTACAAAAACGACTGCCTCGAATTTATTGTTTTTTTGCACAATTTTTATAATACTTTTAAGTTTTCCATAATCTGCTCTAGTGCCAGTTACAAAAACAATTTTTTTTTTTAATTTTTTGTGCATACGCTATTCTTTAAAAGCCATTTATTATTTTTCTTAATCCATAAATGCGGAGATCTAAATTTATCTATTGTCTCAAAAAATTCCGCTTCAGATATATTTATGTATTCTAAAAAGTCTTTTAAATATCTCTGAGGGAATTCTTGATCAAATTTTTCTACAAGAGCCACCCCTTCTTCTCTTGTAATTTTGTTATTTCTAATTTCTTGGGCTGCATCATATGTTGCTCTACCAATTCCAAATTTAATTAGAGTCGTATAATAATGAAAATAATCTATCTTATCGTCTATACCAGAGTATTTTGAATAGCTGCCTTCTGTCCTTTGATTGTTCGGCTTAAACCCAGTATGTTTGCTCGCATAATAAAAACATTCTTGTGGATCCCATTTTAAATAATAACCAAGATATTGGTAGTTAATATTAAGATTATTAAACTTGTTTCCATCAAGTGGTAAGTAACAATGAAAATCTTCTAAGTTAAATTCAGTATTGTCTATAATTTCTTGAATTTTTTTTCCTCCGAATAATAATTCATTTAAATTGTTGTATGTAAAAAATTTTTTATCCATTTTAGTCTTATAATTTTCGTCTATTTTATTTCCATATTCTGCTTGATTTTCTCCGTAAAAAATTAAATCAATTCCAAATTGACTTGCTATGCGCGGACCGATTAACTTTTGGCCAATTATAAAAGGTTGAAAGGGATGTAATAGGTTTATAAATGCAATCTTTGTAAGATAACGATGCAATCTTCCATTTGGTGTAAATAATAAATTATCAAATCCGCCTACTTGCGTCCAATTTTGAAAATTTTTCCACCCTATATCTGTATAAGCGTGTGGTGCCCAGGTCACTGTTAAAGGGTTCATACCGTACTTGTATTTAAGGATATGTGCAGTATAAGCGCTGTCTTTACCGCCGCTACCAGGTATAACACAATCGTAATTACCTTTTTTGCTTTTAAAACTTTTGCAAAGTTCAACCAACTCCTTTTCTCTCTTAATCCAATCGATTTCATTTTTTTGATCATTATATTTACAAGCGTCACAAATACCATTTTCATCAAAATCAATAGTTGGTTTTGAACCCTCTTGATTATTTTTAAATTCAATTACAGAGGAAGGCCTTTGATTTGATAATACGCATTTTTTACAAAATTTTACCTTCTCAGGAAGACCTAAGAAATTTGTTTTTTTAATTGATGTCATGACTAAGCAATATGGCTTTTTTTAATTTGAATATTCGCTGCTATTCTTTTAGAGGACTTTTTTTTATACAAAAATTTAAGATCTTCTTGTTTAAAATATCCAGTTCCTGGCCTTCTAACCCAAAGATTTTGTTTTGAAAATTTTTCTCCTTTTTTAATTTCTTTATCTGAAACTACAGAAACGAAAGCAAATTTTCTTGTCACTTCTTCTTGTCTTAAATTATTTTTACTTCCTTTTAATTGATTGTATGTTTTTTCAGATTTTATTAATAATTCCTTTAATTCTTTGGGATCCATTGAGCAAATTATATCTGGGCCACTTCTTCTTTTAGTATCTGTAAAATGTTTTTCTATAATTAGTGCACCCATTGATATAGCTGTGGTACATGCATTAATACATAAAGTGTGATCTGAATAACCAAGAATTAAATTTGAAAATTCTTTTCTCATCTCATTCAGAGAATTTAATCTGACTAAATGATCAGGGGTGGGGTAAAGTGAAGTAGTGTGTAGAAATGCAAATTTTATACTTCTTTTTTTTAGAAATTTATAAATTTCTATTGTTTTTTTTAAATCATTCATACCGGTACTAAGAATTAATGGTTTTTTGAATTTTGAAATATAATCTAATAAAGGAGTATTATTAAATTCTCCTGAGCCAATTTTAAAAGCGTTAACTCCAAATTTAATTAATCTATCAACGGCTTTTTTGCTAAAAGGAGTACTTATGAAAGCCATTTTTTTTGATTTGACATACTTATACAATTTATACTCATCTTCTTCTGATAATGAACATTTTTTTATAATTGAAAAAATATTTTTATTTGAATTTCCAGGTTTTACTTTTTTTGCTTCTAGAGACATCTCGTCCTCAGGAATATGTGTTTGATGTTTAATTATTTTAGCTCCTGATTTTTTTGCAGCATCTACCATCTTAATTGCTATATCAATCCTGCCATCATGATTGATTCCAATTTCAGGAACAATCAGAGGCGGGTGACCTTCGCCTATTTTTAAATTATCAATTTTAATTACGTTTTTCACCACGAACTAAAACCTCCATCAATATGTAAATTTTGACCAGTCATATAGTTTGAATTATTGCTTAATAGGTATTCTAGAGCACCAAAAATATTATTTGGTTCAGCCATTTTGCCAATAGGAATTAGTTCTAAATATTTTTTTTGCCATTTTTTACTTTGATTGTTTTTCACTCCTGCGGGTGATATCATATTGCAATATGTTTTTTCTTTTGCATATTTAGTAGCCAACCATTTTGTCATTCCTATTAAACCAGATTTACTCGTGGTATAAGCCAGAGAAGAGAAAAAACTCTCATCATTGTAGATATCATGATGAGGGCTATTTGATCCGTATATACTTCCAATGTTAATTATTTTTTGAATATTTTTTTTATTATGATGATATTTTAAAAAATATTTACAACTAAGGAAGCTTCCTCTTAAATTAATGTTTATTGTTTTGTCCCAAATAAAAGTATCATAATTTTCTTTATTTACTTTTTTGTTGCTAATTTTTTTGATTCCCTCAGTAGTTAATGCTGCATTATTTATTAAAATATCAAAAGATCCAAATTTTTTTTTTATGTTTTTAAAAAATTTTTCAATTTCATTCTCTTTTTCTAAATTGAGTTTAAAATTTAAACTATTTTTAGAGTTTTTTTTCTTTGATATTTTGATATCTGCTGAAACTAAAAAATTATTTTTAGAGCTCAGTTTTTGTTGATAAAATTTACCAAGAACACCCTCAGAACCAATTAGTATAATCTTTTTCATTTACTTAATTTGAAGACTTTAATAACCAAATTTCCCCGTGGTCCTCCATTGCCAAAGCAAAGGAGTTTATTTTATTGATGTATGTAATATCTCTTATTCTGTCTAATAAAGTGATTTTTTCAGAGAAAATAACTCTATTAAAGTTTTCATCGAATTTAATTCTGTATAATCTTCCAGCATTTAGAGATCCGACAAAATAATTATTTGTCCAATATTTTGAAAATTCATTTGGTATTTTTATGATTTCAGAAATTCCTATTGAGGGGACAAAGGTGTATATCGGTTCAGTAAATCCGTTATCTTTATGACTTTTTTTATAAGTATACTTTTGGTTTCCGATATCAAAATTGTAATTATCTCCATAAGATGAAATGGGCCATCCATAATTTTTACCAACAGAAATTTTATTAATTTCGTCACCACCATAAGGACCATGTTCGGTTGACAATATTAAAGAGCCTTCAACAAATAAACCTTGGGGATTTCTGTGGCCTCTAGAAATTATTTTTGGTTGAGAATTATTTTCATCAAAAAACAAAATTTTTCCTAGATGTGAGTTTTCATCTTGAGCTTTGATTGCCTCACCTTCTGTAGCGCCAGTTGTTAAAATTATCCCAGTATTATTATTTATTTCTCCATAAGAAATTCTACCGCCATAATTATTTTTAATACATTTTTCAGGATCAAAAAATTTTTCAAAGTTAAGTTTTTCATCGTTTATTTTAGCGCGGTATAAAGAAAAATACTTACAATCTTTCTCTTGTTTAGAAACATCTAGACTTACGTAGAGGTAATTATTAATAGTTTTAATATCAAATACTTGAATATTATTTAAATCTTTTAAAGTTGAATTAATATTTTTTATTACAGAAAAGTCATTATTTTTTACGATCTTTACACTTCCTGCTACAGTAACAATTATAAGATCATTTTTATACGTATCTAAAAAAAATCTGTATTTATTAGACTTAATTTTTTTAAGTTTACCATAATGAGTCTGATCTAATGTTTCTATATCTGAAAGTTTTATTTTCTTTACTTCAAGTTTTTCGAATTGGGTGACTGGAAAAACTTTTTGATTATAGTTTAGTTTTCTATAATATTCGACTTCACCTAAATACTGTTTACCTAGCACAAGTTCTTTAAACTTTATTTT
>MDSV01057707.1_pt1 | contig 34969 bp, 34 predicted proteins | sample 810851 | NCBI WGS metagenome assembly MDSV01 (sample SAMN05326640, study PRJNA326480) | marine metagenome | isolation source: seawater | place: Atlantic Ocean: North East | collected 2012 | reverse complement strand
TTACAACTACCACATCTCTAGGAGAACAGAATCTTGCAAAGTACCAGGATGAATCTACAAAAGTATCTAATGTATCCGTTTCTCTTTTAGCATTGGATTTACATTTTGGGCATACGGAATTAATCCAATGATCAGAATTTTCAAGAGGGTTTCCAGAGGCGGTAAAGTCTATATTAGAGGGCAATAAAACAGGCAATTCATCTTTTGGAACAGAAACAATACCACAAGTATCGCAGTGTATTATAGGTACAGGACAACCCCAATATCTTTGTCTTGATGCGCCCCAATCTCTGAGTCTATAATTAGTAACCTGTTTTCCCATATTAATATCAAGAAATTTATTTATTATTTCTTTTTTTGCTTCTTTAATTGTTAAACCATCTAAAAAATCAGAATTTATTAATTTTCCATCGCCAACATATGCTTCATTAGAAATACTAAATGTTTCTGGGTTTTCATTTTTTGGTAAAACAACAGGAATAACACTTAGATTCATTTTATTGGCAAAATCAAGGTCTCTTTGATCATGAGCTGGGCATCCGAAGATTGCACCTGTTCCGTACTCCATTAAAACAAAATTTGCAATAAAAAGGGGAATCAAAGTTTGTGAAAAAGGATGCTCTATGAATATATCAGTTTTAAATCCTTTTTTTTCTGCTTTTTCAATTACTGCTTCACTAGTTCCAAGTTTTCGACAATCTTGAATAAAAATTTTAGCTTGAGTATTATTTTTAGCAAGTGATTTTGAAAGATTATGCTCAGGAGATATTGCACAAAAAGTTGCTCCGAAAATTGTATCAGGTCGAGTGGTATATACTGAGAGTATTTCATAGCTTTCAGCTATTTTAAATTCAATTTGAAGACCTTCGGACTTGCCAATCCAGTTCTCCTGCATAAGTCTAACTCGCTGGGGCCATCTATTTAATTGTGGAAGTTTATTTAATAATTCATCTTGATACCGGGTTATTCTGAAGAACCACTGTGATAGCTCTTTTTTTTCAACTGTGGCACCTGACCTCCACCCTTTACCATCAATAACTTGCTCGTTGGCTAGGACTGTTTTATCTACTGGATCCCAATTAACCAGAGAGTTTTTTTTGTAAACAAGATCTTTTTCAAGCATATCTAGAAAAAGTTGTTGTTGAAATTTGTAGTAACCAGGATGACAGGTTGCAAGTTCTTTATCCCAATCAATAGATAAACCCATCCTAAAAAGTTCAGACCTCATATTTGAAATATTTTCATAAGTCCATTCTGATGGATGTATGTTTTTTTCTTTTGCTGCATTTTCTGCTGGCAGACCGAAGGCATCCCAACCCATTGGGTGAAGAACATTCATTCCACTAGATCTTTTATATCTAGCAATAACATCACCAAGAGTATAATTTCTAACGTGTCCCATATGTATACGACCTGAAGGATAGGGAAACATTTCTAATACATAGTATTTTTGTTTGTTTATATCTTTTTCAGCAAAAAAAACTTTGGCACTATCCCATTTCTTTTGCCATTTTTTTTCGCTTACTTCAGCATTATAACGTTCAATATATTCATTCATATTTGGTGACCGATAGATACAAGAAAATGAAATTAGATAATAATTAATTCCATAGCAATATACGATTAAATTATAATATTATTTTGGTTTTATTGAAGCTATTTTAAGTTCTCGAGCACGAGATAAAATGGTATCCTCAAGTTTAGTAACTAATTCGCTGTCAAAATCAATATTAACCCAATCCCCAGTTTTATTTTTTTTCTGCTTAAATAGTGATATTTTAAGACCATCAGCTCTCAGCTTTGTGTCTAAAATATAAATAGTTAGTTTGAATCTTTCATCAGGTGCATCAACTGGGAGGTACCAATCAGTAATTATCACTCCACCAAAAGGGTCAGCTGATAGTAGGGGTAGAAATGAGGTAGTATCTAAAGTTGCTCTCCAAAGAAAAACATTAACACCTATGCCACCACCTGAATTTTTTTGGCGATCTTCATTAAAAAGAGGAATTCCAGTGTCACCAAAAATTGATCCTGCAGTTTTTTCATCAACCACACTTTGAGGGACCCAAACACTTTGACCTCCCGTATTAGGCATTTTTACAATTGGGTCTTCATTAGACTGAATTGCTGCACAACCATAAAAAAAATGGAAAATCAATATGAATGACAGGTATTTAAATAATTTAGAATTGTAGAAAAACATCGAAACCTTTATAAAAAAATTCATAACTATCATACTAATAGATACATATTACAACGAATCTAATAAACAAAAAAAGAGTAAGAAAAGAAAGTAAATTATGACTAAATTGCAACATCTGTATATATATTTCAAGCAAATGTTTATTTTTCCCAGTTTTTAGCGGTTTATACAAGTTTAATATAGTGACATTATTACAACAATTGTTAAAAATTGATTAATTAGGTGCTAGACATATGCGTAAAAAATTACTTTAATAGACGTGCCGTGAATGGTTTGCGGTATTTTTTTTCTTTGTAAACAAAGGACTAGTATAAATGAAAAGATCTTTAATAGGTACAACGGCTTTAGTAACAGCCGGAATGCTTGCTGCATCAGCAACAGCTAATGCGGCAGACCCAATCAAATTAAAAGTTGGCGGTTATATGAACGCTGCTGTTGGTTGGATTTCAGAAGACGATACTTCAGTTGCTGACGTAAGAAGTGAAGCTATCCAATTGGATAGTGAAATTAAATTCAGTGGTGCAACTGTTCTAGATAACGGTATAGAAGTTGGTGTTAAAGTAGAAATGGCTACTGATGGCGCAAACGCTTCAATTGATGAGCAAATGCTATACCTAGAAAACGAAGAATCATGGGGTCGTATTGAACTCGGAAGTGAAGACGGTGCTTCTGATCAATTTAGACATCTTGGTCCATTCGTTATCGGTGGTTCAATAACAGGTTGTGCAACTTTCTCAGGTGCTACAGGCACTAACGGCGTTGCACCTTTTGCTTGTGGTGGTGCTGAAGGTGATAATACGAAAATTACATACCGTGGTCCAAAACTTATGGGTATGCAATGGGGTATTTCTTACACACCAGAAAGAGCAGCATTTGGATCTTTAGGTGATCGTGATGATGGAACAGCAGGTGAATTCGGTGGAACAACTGAATTTGGTGCTAACTATTCAACAACTGTTGGTGGTGCAAAAATTAGCGTTGGTGGTGGTTTAGCTCAATTCAGCGCTGAAGCTGCTGGTGAAAACGACTCACAACAATGGAACTTTGGTGGTACTGTTAGTGTTGCTGGTTTCAACATTGGTGGTAGTTGGAAAAACCAAGAAGCTGGTCCTCCTGCAGCACAAGATACAGACGTGACACATTATAGACTAGGTATTACAACTAATCTTAGTGGAACAACTGTTGGTCTTGAATATTATGCTGGTGAAAACGAAGTTGTGAACAACGGCGACGATGAAACCACTGTAGTAAGTTTAGCTGCTAATAGGTCAATTGGCCCAGGAGTATCAATTGGTGCAAAAATTGCGTCATGGGATATGACTGATAATGCAAGTGCAGCTGCTAATGAAAACAGCGTAACAGAATTCTTGGTAATTACATCTATTGGATTCTAATTTAGTGTTTTTATAAGTTATGAAAAGGCAGGTCTTTGACCTGCCTTTTTTATATTTTCAAAATAATTTTCATATTTGAAAGATCTTCAATAAGTTTTGTCAATGTTTCTTCCGAAAGGCTGCTAAATATTTTACACAACTCATCAACAGTAAACGATTTCATAGTTTTCATTTTACTAATAGCTTCTACATAATTTTCTGGAATTTTAATTCCTTTTTTATTTATTTCCAAAATACTTTTATCATTAACTTTTCTAATTTTTATACCATCTACTAATTTATATTTTTGTGTATTACTTATTTTAATGTCTTGCGGAAAATTATAATTACCTCTATTAAATTTATAGTTATCTGATTGGTTTTTTATTATATCAAAGAATGTATTGCTATCTATGATAGTGTTAAGATTTCTTCCAAAATTAGTAAGCCAGTTTTTCATCTTATCTACACCCTCGAATCCCATTGGAAAATTAGATCTAAAAAAGGGCTCATTAATTGCTTCATTAAATAAAATACTTAGTACATCATGACCAATGATATGAGTGATACTAAATGATAAATGCATTGAATGATCCGAAGAGGCTAAAGCTTCATGGAATTGTCCCCTCGGTATATATAAAATATCTCCAGGTTTCATTAAAACTTGTTCTATAATTTTTCCGCAATTATCTTTTGCATAATTATTATCAAGATCATTATAGGCATCGCTATTGATGGGGTTTTCTACCCGACCATCATATAAATTCCATACTTTATCCCCGATTAAATTAATAGCAAATACTTCATGTACGTCAAAATGGACGTCAAAGCCTTGTCTGCTTTGCTTTGAAAAATATAAGTTACATTGAGTTTTTGATGAAAATTTTTCTTCTAATGCATTTGCTACAACTGAAACATTAGTATTCAATGTATCTATGTCATTAGCTATAAGAGTAGCACCTTTATTAAGAAAATTTTTGACCATTTCTGGGTGGGGTTGATAAACTTCATTTTTTTCTCTATCAATTGAAGGGATACAATATTTTTCAGGATCAATACTTTTCTTATCAAGTACAAGTTTCAAGCTAGATGAACTCCAAATTGAGGACATATTTAAAATTGAAGAAAATGATTCCCAAGTGAACAATCCCTCGAATTTATTTATATTATCTGATTTTAAATGAAGATGTTTTTTATCGTAATAGTTTTCAAAAAAATCATTTTCATCCAAAGGTTTAATCAAATTAGAAAAATTTGAAAAGTTCTTAGAGTCTGCCATGATAAACCTACTTTTTATTTCAGAAATATATTATAAGAAACCTGATATTGCTCCGATACCATTAATACCAGTTTTGCATAGTAATTTTGCATTATCGCTATTTATTCCCCCTAAAGCAATCGAGAATGTATCTAATTCTCTAACTAATTTAGCAATCTTCAATGTTCCTAACGGTGTAATATTTGGGTGACTATTAGTATAAAAAACAGGTGAAATAAATATACAATCAAGATTTAAACTCTGAATTCTTTTTAAAGAAGCAAGATTGTGAACAGAACTTGATATTATCCAATTTTTTTTTAGAAATTTAGGGCCTTTAAAATCTCTATATTCAGGTATGTGAATACCCGATGCGCCAACCTGTATAGCCAATCTTGCATCCCCTCCAACAAGAAAGATCAGGTGTTTTTTTTTACAGATTTGAGCAATTTTTGTAGCAATGACACTCCGGTTTGGATTATCATAGTCTCTTAATACAACTCCAGTATTTTTTGGTAATTGTTTTATCAAAGCATATGGATTAGGGCAACGAACTAAGTCTGTTAAAAACCATAAAAAAGGAAACGATGGAATGCTTTTAATTCTGGCAAACGTATTTAAATTTTTAGAATTATTATAAAGTATTTTTGTAGCTTTATTCAAAACGTACCCGCTTAAATATGATTGAAACAAATTTAAAAAATAAACTAACTTCTTGCTATGAAGATTTGTCAAATATTATTAACGAAAATAATATTAAAGACAAAAATGTTAAACTTCAAATTGTTTCAAAGCAACAGCCTATAGAAAAGATAAGAATTTTACTAAATGAGGGTCATTCACTTTTTGGTGAAAATAAATTACAAGAAGCTCAAGAAAAGTGGATAGATCTAAAAAACGATTTTAAAAATATAAAGCTTCATTTTATCGGTAAATTACAATCAAATAAAACGAAAGAGGTTGTTCAACTGTTTGATGCTGTAGAATCGCTAGATAGGTACAAAGTTGCGGAAAAACTGGATTATTTCGAAAAGAAAATTGGTAAAAAATTAGACTATTTTATACAAGTTAATACCGGTAAAGAAAAGCAGAAAGCTGGCGTATATATAGAGGATTGTGGTGAATTTATTCATAATTGTAGAAAGTATCTTAACTTAAATATAGTTGGACTAATGTGTATTCCCCCACAAGGAGATGAACCAAGCCTGCATTTTTCTTTGATAAAAAATTTAGCTAAATCACTAAACTTGACAGAGTTAAGTATGGGAATGTCTAATGATTATAAGATTGCAATAGAATGTGGTTCAACTCAAATAAGGTTGGGACAAAGAATATTTGGACCTCGGCAAGTTTTATAAAATTTTAATTAAAGTATCATATTCTAATGATTCTGCTATTTTTATTAAATTATTTTTCTCTAATGATACACATCCTTCTGTTTTAGAATTTTTAGATGTTGAACAGTGTAAAAAAATGGCACTTCCTTTTTTTTCTATAACAGGATTATCATTATATCCAATTACGACAATTAGATCATAGGCATCATCCTTTCTCCAAAGTTTTTCATGGGATGGTTCGTAAGGTCCTTTCACTAGTTTGTTGTAGTTTAAGTCTTTTGGATCATCAGACCATAAAAAATCTTTTTCTATTGGGGTTTTTTTTATTTTCGTATTTAAAAATTCTATTTTATCTTTTCTATATAAAATTTCTCTGATAGGAAAGACCCCAATTGGAGTACATTTGTCACCTTCAATTTTTTCATATACTACTCCGCTGGCGCCCAAATTACATGAAAATACACAATTTTTCCACTTTAACAACTTTGTATCCGAAAACACTTCAATTATATTTTTCATTTAATTATAATAATATAAAATAAAAAGTTTTAATACTTTAATTTTCATAATTTGTATAATGGACATAAACAAGAAAAATATATTAATTTGCCACGAGCAAAATTCCCTCCAGAAGGAGCTTCATTTGCTTATCCAGCAGTATGACTATTTCAAGGGGTTTGTTCATGAAAGAGAAGATATTTTCGATTTATTAGTTACAGGAGAGTACAGTTGTTTAATATCTGATAAATCCTGTTTTGCAATTCTAGAAAAGATAGACAATAGTACAAATATTAGATTAGAGAATAAAATAATAATTAATACCATTGGTGTAAATTCTATTAATTTTGAAAAAAAAGTAGCTTCAAATTTTATTTTCATTCAAACAATACTCCCGATAAAATTTGATATATTTGTAAATAAAATCAAAAGAAATATATTCTTATCAGAAAAAAACAAGGTTCAAAACATTATAATTGGTAAATATATTTTTATTGCTGACTCTAAGATAATGGTAAATAAAGAAGATAAATCTAAAGTGATTAAGCTAACAGACAAAGAATCTTCTATAATTGAATATTTATCAGAGAAAACTAATCAATTGGTTACGAGAGATGTTTTATTGAAAGAAGTATGGGGTTATGATAAATCAATAGATACGCATACTTTAGAAACTCATATATACAAATTGCGAAGAAAAATTGAGGAAGATCATAGAAATCCAAAATTTTTAACTAATGAAGAAGGTGGGTATAAATTAAATTACTTAATTAGATAAATATATATGTATAATAAGAAAAAACAGATAGGAAATATATTGAAATTTTATGCAAAATTTTGGGGAGTAAGAGGTAGTATTGCTTGTTGTGATTCAGGAATTTACGAATATGGAGGAAATACATCATGTGTAGAGATCCGCTGTGGTGAGGAGGTCCTTATATTTGATTCTGGCACAGGTATAAGATATTTGGGCGCAGAGCTTGTTAAAGAAAAAAAGAAAAATTATAAAATATTCTATTCTCATACACATTATGATCATATTTGTGGTCTTCCATTTTTTTTACCTGCTTTCATTCCAAACAACAAGATAGATTTTTTTGCTGGTCATCTAAAACCAAGAAACAATATAAAAAAAGTACTATCAAGTATTATGAGTGATCCAGTTTGGCCTGTTGGGCTAGATATTTTCAATAGTGAAATGACTTTTACAGATTTTAATGCAGGTGAAACCATAAAACCAGAAACAAATATCGAAATAAAAACCTGCTCACTTAATCATGAAAATGGTTCAACAGGATATAGGGTTAATTATGGAGGCAAGTCTATTTGCTATATAACTGACACTGGTCATGTGCCAGGTGCACCTGATGAGAATATTTTAGGACTTATAGAAGGTTCAGATATTGTAATATATGATTCTATGTTTACAGAAGAAGAATTTAAGCAGAAGCCTCATTGGGGTCATTCTACATGGGAGGAAGGTGCAAAATTGTGTGATATAGCTAATGCAAAAAAACTTTGTATTTTTCATCATGACCCTGAACACAATGATGTGTTTATGAACAAACTAGCTAATGAAGCTAAGAAAAAAAGGCCTGGAACAGTAGTAGCAAAAGAAGGTCTAGTATTAACTTTATAGGTTAATTATTTATAATGATTAAAAGGAAAATCTATGAATTATTAAATGCTTTAGGAATATCAAAAAAAGGTATATTTATTCCGCATAGATATGTTGCAAGTTTTAAAAAACAAAAAAATATTCACGTAGAAAATTATTTCAAAAAAAATCATTTACTTATAAAGGCTAATTTAGAATTAATTAAAAAATTTGAAAATGAACTTTTAAACACAGAAAATAATTTTGAACCTTCTCCTAGATGGAACCAAGATTGGTTTCCTCTTTTAGATGCAGTGTCAACTTATGCTCTTATAAGAAAATATAAACCAAAAAAAATTGTTGAAATTGGTTCGGGTCATTCAACAAGATTTATTGTTAAAAGTATTGTTGATAGTCAAAATGATTGCAAATTATTTTGTATAGACCCTAAGCCTCGGGCAAAAATCAACAATCTACCTAACATAATCCACATACCATCTAAAATTCAGGATATAGAAAAAGATCAAAATTTATTTAGTAATATTGATCTATTGTTTATAGATTCTAGTCATATTTTAATGCCTGGAAGTGATGTAGATATCATTTTTAATCACATAATGCCAAAATTAAATTCTAGATGTTTAGTTCATATTCATGATATTTTTTTACCCGATTCTTATCCTGATGAATGGGATTGGAGAAATTATAATGAGCAATCTTTGGTAAGTAATATGATAATTTCAGAGAAATGGGGCATTGAATGGTCTAGCCATTACATTAGAAAAAATTTTTATTCTGAAATAAATAATTCATTCCTAAATAAATTGCCATTACTAAATGGAGCTTTTGAATCAAGTTTGTGGTTAAAAAAGTTATAGATCATTTGTATGGGTCTGCAGCATCTCTTAAACCATCACCAAAAAAATTGAGAGCTAAAACAGTTATTATTACTGGTGCCACAGGATATATAAGCCAAGGATGAAGTGCTACAGCATTAATATTTTGTGCTTCATTCAAAAGAACTCCCCAACTTGTAATTGGAGGTCTTAGGCCTAAACCTAAAAAAGATAATGCGGTTTCGCCAAGTATCATGGCGGGTATTGATAAGGTTGCTGAAGCAATTAAATGACTCATAAACGATGGTAATAAATGTCTCGCTATTACCCTTTTTGGGCTTGCTCCCATAAGAACAGCAGCAGTAGCAAAATCCTCTTCTCGTAGCGATAACAATTTAGATCTTACTGCGCGGGCTAATCCTGTCCAGTCTATCAGTCCAAGAATTACTGTAATACCTAAATAGATTAAGATTGGACTCCACGTTGCAGGAAGAGCAGCAGATAATGCCATCCATAAAGGTAATTCTGGAAATGATCTTATTATTTCTATACTTCTTTGAACTAAGCTATCTATCCAGCCGCCAAAATATCCTGCTAAGCCACCTAACGTTATTCCCAGTAAAAAACTTATCGTAATTCCGATTAGGCCAACAGTTAAAGAGATTCTAGTTCCATATATTATTCTAGAAAGCATATCCCTGCCAAGCCTATCAGTTCCTAAAATATAGAGGTACCCTTTTTTTGCCGGACAGAATAAATGAAAACTTGAATTAATTAGGCCCCAAAATTTATATTTGTCTCCTCTGCATAAAAATCTTATTTTATAAATCTTATTTTTGCTTATAGTATATTCTCTCTCGAGTGTCTCAGTATTTAATACTTTTTTGTATCCATAAACAAAAGGTCCTATGAGTTTTCCTTCATGAAATAAGTTTATAGATTGAGGTGGTGCAAAAATATTTCTTCTATCTACTGATTCTAAGGCGTACGGAGCCAAAAACTCACTTATTAAAATAGAAAAATACATAAATAAAAGTATGCAACCAGAATAAACTGCAAGTTTGTGTCTCAATAGTTTCCACCACATCATTTTCCATTGTGAAGCCATGAAAAATTTTTCTTGAGACTCGCTCATTTTTTCAACAGATAAAGGGTCAAAAGGTTTGTTATTTACAAAGTGTTCAGGAGTTTTATTATTATTACTCATTTTGAGGCACTTTCGCCTAACCTTATTCTTGGATCAAGAGCCGCTAATGCTAAATCTGATAGAAACATCCCTACAACTGTTAATAAAGCTAATCCCATAAGAAAAGAACCAGCTAAGTACTGATCTTGAGATTGAAGAGCCTGTAATAACATGGGTCCTGTTGTTGGCAAAGATAAGACTACAGAAACAATTGCAGCGCCAGACACAACTTGAGGTAAAAGGTTGCCTATATCTGCTATAAATGGGTTTAATGACATCCTCAAAGGGTATTTTATTAATGTTCTAAAATCATGAAGCCCTTTTGCTTTAGCAGTTGTTACATATTGTTTTTGAAGTTCATCTAAAAGGTTTGCTCTTAACCTACGAATCATACCAGCAGTACCCGATGTTCCTATTACAACTACTGGTACCCATAAATGTTCTAGTACAGACATTAATTTATTAAAGGACCATGGTTGATCTAAATATTTTTCATCCATTAATCCTCCAATTTCTGTGCCGAACCATACATTTGCAAAATATAGTAAAACTAATGCTAAAAGAAAGTTAGGAGTTGCTAGACCTAAAAAACCAATGAGTGTAAGAGAGTGATCACCTAGACTATATTGATGAGTTGCTGAGTACACTCCTATTGGAAAAGATACCACCCAAGTAAAAATTATTGTAGCAAAGGAAACAATTATAGATAGCCAAATTTTATCACCTATAACATCGCTCACTGGCATATCAAATTCGAAAGACTGACCAAAATCGCCTTGAAGAAGACCTGAAAAACCATCATTACCTGGTAAAACTCCTAACCAAATTCCATATTGCTGAATAAAAGGCTTATCAAGACCATATTGTTCTCTTAAAAAAGCTATACGTTCGGCTGCAGCTGAGTCGCCTTGAGATTGAAGTTCTAATAGTTGATTAGATAAATAATCTCCGGGTGGCAGTTGAATAATTAAAAAAATAAGAAAACTTATTACCAATAAAGTTGGTATCATAACAAAAATTCTTTGAATTAGATAATTGAACATTAATTTAAGAACTCCTAATTATTCTAACCAAAATGTATCGGGCATATATATGCCAAAATGAGCACCTGGATCCCAATTATAAATTCCATTTTTTGGAACATTTTTTAGATTTTTTTTAATTACTATTGGTTGTTTTACTCCAGAAACTATCCCAATAGTGTAAACCTGGTCTGCGTGTATATCTAGCATATCTTGCCATATTTTTTTTCTTAAATTTTGATCCGAAGTATTTTGCCATTTTATAAGCAATTCATTAAGTTTTTTAACACTTATTAAGTCAGTTTTCTCTCCGGATAACCCTCTTGTTTCAACGTATTGACCCCACTTTGGCCATTGAAATTGTTGTTGGGATGTAACAGCTAACTCTCGTGGTTCAAAATTTCTAGTTGGAATACCATTTTCAAGACCTGACCAAACAGCCATCATTGTTTCACCGGAAAAAATTCTATTTCTTAATACGTCTCTTTGAGATGGTTTTGAAAATAGTTTTATACCAATTTCTTCCCAGCTTTCTTTAATTAGTTCTAAAACATCAGTTTCTTCTTCACTCTCTCCTGCAGTTTCAACAATTATTTCTAGCTTTTTTCCATCTTCCATTACTCTTAAGCCGTCACTATTCTTATTAATTGTTCCTATTTCATCTAATAGTTGATTTGCTTTATCAGTGTTATATTGAGTCCAAGAAGTTTTATATTTTTCTTGATATAATTCGCTCTCTTCTAAAACAGTATTGTTGCTTTCAATAGCCAAGCCAAAGTATAATGCTTCATTTACTAATTCTCTGTCGATACTCAATGATAGTGCTCTTCTAAACCGTACATCTCTAAATAATTTCTTTAAAGCTTCATTGTTTACATTTAAATTGGGAAAAAGCGCTATATGTGAACCTTTAGCACCTTTCCAAAGATAAGTCCTGTACTTTGAAATTCCTCGAGCTTTAAGCTTTATCTCGTTCTTTTTTAAAAAAGGAAAACTTTTTAGGCTTATGTTTCTTGCCTGTAAATCAGATTCTCCTGCACCAGCTTTTGCAGCTATAAGTGAGGCAGAAACTTGTGAAAATTTTACCTGATTTAAATAAGGTAGTTGTCTTCCATTTTGATCTACCCTATGAAAATATGGATTTTTTTTAAATATATATCTTGTTGCAGGTGGTTTTGTTGAGTTAAACCAAGGTTGAAGAGTAGGAAGGTCAGGATTGTCAAATTTATATAAGTTATCCCTTTTGTTATGAATTGCTGCCCAATTTCGTTTATTTTTATTATTGTTTTTTATTTGTTCTTCAGGTGTGTGCTTTATATGAAATTGTTTTAAATAATGTGCTGGCCTGTATATAAAGAGAGGAGAAGCGCTGGCCAAACGATTTAAAAAAGATGTTTTTGGTTTTTTCCATTCATATTGAATAGTATATTTATCAATAACTTTGAAGGTTGGAAGTTGATTGTCCTGAATCATATCATTAGGAGGTCCAGAAGGAGATAATTTTTTATTGTTAGCAACATCCTCCCACCAGTATCTAAAGTCTTCTGAAGTAAACTCTGTTCCATCAGACCATTTATGCCCTTGTCTTAAATAAAAGGTAAATTTTTTATTATCTTCAACTTGAAATTTCTCAAGTATATCAGGAACTATTTCTCTGTTTAAATTGTACCCTACTAATCTAGAATAACCATATACAACCATTAAGCGTATATCTTTTGACCTTCCTATAAACATTCTAATGTCACCACCATATTTCCCAGGTTCTTTCAAATTAATAACTCTTGGTATTTTTGGGAGGCGATCTTCAATAGAAGGTAAAATATTTTCTTCTACCTTTTGTTTAAAGTACTCAGATTCTAAAAACTTTTCTGCATGAAGTTTCATAGGAATCATTACAAATAAAGTAAGTATTAATAAAATTTTAATAATACTATTCAAGTGGTATAAATTTTCATTTTTACTTTGTTTATTATTAGACATTTGATAAAACCCAGTGGTTGTCACCAACCTCATTCATCGAAGGTGAGAGTTTTTCATTTATTGCATATTTTTCTGGCCACAGATATGGGTTAGATGCTTTTCCATCCATGAGGCTTTGAAAGTTTAATTTTTTATCTGGGTTTGGTTCTGGCACTGCACCTAAAAGAGCTTTAGTATAAGGGTGTTGTGCATTATTAAAAAAATCATCTTTTGGTGCTTTCTCAATAATTCTTCCTGCACACATCACAATTATATAATCAGAAATATAATCAATGACAGCTAGATTGTGTGAAATAAATAGATAAGTTAGCCCTAAGTCTTTTTTGAGGTCTTTAAGTAAATTCAGAACTTGAGCTTGAATAGACACATCCAATGCTGATACTGGTTCATCACAAATTAAAAATTCAGGTTCTAAAGCCAAGGCTCTGGCGATACCAATTCTCTGTCTTTGTCCACCAGAGAAACTATGGGGATATCGCCTTAATGATGTAAGTGGTAGTCCTACCATTTCAATTAATGATTTTACTTTTTCAAGCCTTTTTTCTTTTGATCCTAAATTATGTATGACCAATGGTTCATTAATAATATCAAAAACTGTCATCCTAGGATTTAAAGAGCTAAAAGGGTCTTGAAAAATATATTGTGAATTTTTCCTAAAATATAAAATTTCTGCCCTTTTTTTAATATTTAAAACATTTATTTTACTTTTACTCGTATTTAAAATTATATTACCAGCATCTGGTTTTAAAGCGCCCATTATAATTTTACTAGTAGTAGTTTTTCCACAACCCGATTCACCAACTAAACCCACACATTTTCCTCTGGGTACGTCAAAGCTAACATCATCAATTGCTTTAATTATATTATGGTTAGAACTTTTAAAAATTGATTTTTTTCTTGTCTTAAAAGTTTTGCTTAAATTTTTAACCTCAAGAACTAGGTTATTGTCTGCTTTCAATTTTATTTTTGACCCTAATGAAGAAATGTTTGTATTAATTTCTCTAATAGGAATGAGTCTCTCATTTGTTTTCATGCCAAACCTGGGGACAGCTTTTAATAAAGATTTTAAATATGGGTGTTGTGCATCATGAAATATATCTTTCAAGCTTCCGTATTCCATTATTTCTCCGTGATACATAACAATAATCTCGTCAGCCATATTTGCTACAACCCCTAAGTCATGAGTTATCATTAAAATTGCCATTTCTAGATTTGATTGGAGATCTTTCATTAATTTTAAAATCTGTGCCTGAACTGTTACATCCAATGCCGTCGTTGGCTCATCTGCTATTAAAAGTGCTGGTCTGCAGATCATAGCCATTGCAATCATAGCCCTTTGTCTTAAGCCTCCAGATAATTCAAATGGATATATATCTACTGCCTTTGAGGAATTAGGAAAACCAACAAGTTTTAATATTTCAACTGTTGCTTCTCTTGCTTCATTCTTGCTAACCTTATTATGTAAAAGGTAGCTCTCCGCAATTTGATTCCCTATTGTATGTAAAGGGGACAATGAAGTCATTGGTTCTTGAAAAATTATTGATATTCCGGAGCCCCTAATCTTTCTCATTTTAGAACTATTATTTTTTATAGATGTAATTATTGTTTCTTGATAAGATTTTTTTGGATCATAGAATGTTATTTGACCCTTAGTAACAGAACCAGTTTTTGGAAGAATTCCCATTATTGATTGAGAAATTACTGATTTTCCTGAACCAGATTCTCCAACTATAGCTACAGTTTTGCCCTTTGGAATTTTAAATGAAACTCCCTTTACTGCCTTGATTAACCCCTCTGGAGCGTTAAATTCAACATGAAGTTGGTCGACTGAAAGTATATTGTCCATTATGGCGCTCTTTTTTCTATTTCTCTCTTAAGTTTCTATTATATAAATTAATACCCATAGCTTTAAAGTTATTTTCTGTGTAATAATTAAATAAATAATTATTTGAGTATGATTTTCCCCCTATTTTCTCCAGTATTACATCAAAACCAGAAATTGATGAATGAATTACTATCTTTTTTTGTTTAGCATTCAAAGATAAAACCATCCACCCCTTTTCATTATCTCTTCTAGTAGAATAATAATTTAATTTTATCTCGGTTATTTCATTCCATGTAATAAAAACATTTTTAATAAAATCCTTTTGTTTAATGCCATTTTCCATAAATATAACAGAAGAAAAATTTCTTTTTATTATAAATATGAAAAATAGAAATAAAAAAAGGGAAAATGATATAATTATATACGACAGAACCTCTGACAAATTTAAATGTACTATTAAAAATAAAAAAAAAGATAACCAGACTACAGTCAGTAAAAAATCTTGAAAGTTTGATGAAAATTTGTAATTAAACTTTTTAACTATAATTGATTCATTATTTGTTTTATTGAGTTCCATAAACCACCATATTTAATAGTTTCACTAATTAATTTTTCTAAAAATACAAATGAGTCATTTTCCATAACAGCATGATGTGTAAGTATGCCAATAGGAGTGTTTTTTACTTTTCTCTCTCTTCTTATTTGAAGGTCAAATATGATTTTTTTAATTACTTCTTCTTCTCCAAGGAATGTTTTTTTATTTTTCCAGTTTATTATATCTACATTTGTATTAATAATCATAGGAGTAGAATTACATATATTATTAAAATCTTTCGTAATGTCGTTATTAATTTTTGATACACATTTTATTCCAATTTCTTCAAAATAAGGAAAAAGTAAATTTGTCATTCTATTCCATGGAGGTACAAAAACAGGCTCATATTGGAAAAGAAAAGAATTTCTGATAAGGTTTTGTCCCTGTTGAATATCTTTAATCATATGATTTATCTCTCGCGAAGAACCAAATTCTGTTTTTTTATCGTTTTCTTCAGCATGATTAATGTGTTTATAGCCATGTTGAAGTATTGAAATTAAATTATTTTTATACAAATAATCTATTAAGCTTTTCTCTATTTTGTATGGTATAACAGCAAGTGACAATGGTGTTTTATGTTTGCAAACTATATTAATCATTTTTCTAAGCTTAGGTCCATCCTTTATAGAGTCATCATCTCGTATCCAAAAAACTGGGGATAAATTGTTTTTTTTAAACTTTAACAAAGCATCAGATAAATCTACCCAAGAATTATTCATGAATTAAACTCTTTATAAAATTTGCTGTTAATTCTGTTCCTTGCATTTTTGGTATATCGTAATAAATGTCTCTTTTATCTAGAAGATCAGTTGCATTCTTTTTAAGAATGCTGGGACTAATTTTATTTTCATCAATTACTTTTATTGTATCCATATGTTCAAATATTTGAGATCTAATAACTTGGTCACCATTTTTATCACCAGAAAAAGGAATAAATATTGACTTGACACGATATGATACAGTCTCAACGAAAGTGTTATATCCGCATTGACTTATTGATAAAGAACAATTTTGTATAATTTCACTAAAGTCATTTCTATAATCCTCAATAAGTATGTTCTTTCCAGATTTTTCTATCAATTCTAAATATTTATTTTTATTCTGAGAATTCCAATTTTTACCTAGCAAGATTCTCCACAAAAAATTATTGTTATGCCAATTTAATGCTAATTTTATTGAGGATAAAAATATTTTTTCACCTACTGCTCCTCCACCGGCAGATACAATAATTTCATTATTTTTTTTATTATCATAGGTATTTTTATATAAACTATCACAAATATAACCTGTATAAATTATTTTAATTTTGTTATTTGAATTTAATTTTACTTTTTTTTCTATGGAAAAATATTTTTTTTCACCATGAACTAAAACATAATTATAATACTTACTTAAATTACTATTTATATAATTTAGCTTATTTTTATCTTTAATGTTAATAATATCTCTAATAGAAGAAATTATTGTAAGTTTTTTTTCTTTTGCTAATTTAAGTAAAGGTATTAGCTCAAAATCCATTTTTTTTCTGCCAAAAGGGAACATTTCAGTAATTAAAATCTTAGGTTTTATGTCATTGAGGGTATCAATGATAATTTTTTTTCTTTTAATTTTTAAATTATCGTCTATCAATTTTCCTTGATCATCAACTAATATTGAAAAATCGGCATTTAGTGCCTTAATAATAGGTAATTGAATAAATTTAACTGGGCCAAAGTCTATTTCTGATATTTTTTTACCACCAGAAATCACTGTAACTTCTAAATCTTGTTTTGTAAGTTCCTTACAAATTAGTGAAATTCTCTTTAAGTGACCAATTCCTAGGAGATTTTGTACATATATAATTATATTTTTATTCATTTTAAGTTCCATCAACATAAGGAAATAGTTGAATCGTATTTAAGTAAATTTTTTTGGCTATAAGAAAATATATATGCCTTTCCAGTTTTTACTTTTAATGGTGCTTCCCCGGTCATATCCCAATTCAGAGCTAGTGAAATTGCAGATCTAATAACACCTTTATGGGTTACGCAAACATGTTTTGTTCCAAAACTATTTAGTGTCGTAAGCCATTTCTTAATTCTGCTTTGAACTTCTCTAGGCGTTTCACCATTATCGGGCCTCATATCCAGTCCAAGTTTTTCCTGATTAATCATTTTTACTCCGAGATTTTTTCGCAAATCAGAAAGCTTTTTACCTTCCCATTCTCCCCAATTCATTTCTATTAGCCGTTGTTCAATAATTGGGTTTGATGAAAATAAAATATTTGCAGTTTCTTTTGCTCTTTGCAGAGGGCTAGTCCAGCAAATATAATTATCTTGAGGCAATCTCCATTCCTGTGCATTATTAACTCCTAATTCACATAGTGGGATGTCCGTATGTCCTTGGATAAGACCATCTATATTCCATTTAGTTTCAGCATGTCTTATAAAAATTATATCAATCATTTATCTTGTCTTTAAAATCTTGGGTAGTAAGAGAAATAATAGTGTTCAGATTTTGTGCAGTTTTCTCTAAATTTCTATTTTGTTTAATGAAGTTTCTACCTGCATTACCCATTTTCTCTCTAAGGAATTTATTGTTCAAAATTTTATTGATTTTGTTAGCAAAACTTTTAATATTGTTTTCATCAACATCTGAAACAAACCCTGTAACAGAATCTTGTATTACTTCTGATATTCCTCCATAATTCCCTCCAACAACAGGTAAGCCACAAGCTTGAGCTTCTAAAAAAGCCAAGCCAAATGCTTCATTTACACCGGGCCACACAAAAATATCACAACTATTATAAATTTCAGCTAAATCCGGAGGGTTAGTTTCCCCAAGAAAAAAAACTTTTTTTCCTATAGACTCATATAGTTGTTGTTTTATATAATCTAATTTAGGTCCGGATCCTACAATTAGAAGTACAAATTCTTTGTTTATGTACTTTACGGTTTCAGCTAATATTCTATATGATGAAACTTTTGAAAAATCATCTCGCATCATTCCAACTGACAATATCCAACTTAAATTTTTTGGTATTTTATATTTTTTACTAATTTTTTCTCTTAACATTTCTTTACTATTTTCAATCTTAGTAAATATCGAAGTGTCGGGAAAAGGTGGTAATATAAAGTTAAGTAATTTTTTTTTAAAAATTTTTTCTATACCTTCACGATCTCTTGTCGTAAAGTTAATTATAGACGTTGCTGATAATATTGACTCATGTGCTGCATCACTTCCGACTTTCCATTCTCCATTTTCTCTTTTTTTAGCATAAGATGCTTCAGCTATAATATAAGGAATAGATAATTTTTTAGAAACAAATGAACCAATGTAATCAGGGGCTTTATAGTAGTTATGATAAGTAAACCACAAATCTGGTTTTTTATCTTTTAGTATTTTATGTACATTATTTTTTTCATTTATAGATAATTCTAAAATATTTTTTTGATTGTTTGGGTGCTTTGAATAGCTCCTGAATTTGCTTGGAATAATTATTTCATTTTTTGAGTCTTTAAGAATTTTAATCAATAATCTTGCAATATTTCTGTCGCCAGAGGCTATTTTATGATCATAAGGTTTTAGTGGAGAATAGAAAGCTATTTTCATTTTTTTTTAATTATTTAATAAAGCATATAATTTCAATATACCATTATCCATAGAGAATTCATTTTTTAATCTTGCCTGACCGGCAGAACCAATTAATTCTCTTTTGCCAGGGTTTTTTATCAAATCAATAATTGCTTCACTTAACTCTTTTGCAGAATTACTATTTACTAATATTCCTGATTTTTTATCAATAATTAATTCCTCTATACTTGGTAATTTTGTACTTATACAAGGCAAAGCTTGGCTTTGTGCCTCCATAAGCACGTTAGGTATTCCATCTCTATCTCCTGACCGGGTAACTTTGCTAGCAAGAATGAATATATCAGAATTCGAATAATACTTTATTACTTTCTCATGGGTGAGAGTTCCATTCCAATTAATTTTTTCTGTAAGCATTAATTTTTTACAAAGTTTATATAAATCATTATTAAGAGGGCCATCCCCAATATGTTCCATTTTCCAATTAATTTCTTTTGGAATCCCTGAAAGAGCACTTAATAATATATCATATCCTTTTTTTTCAACTAATCGCCCAACAGATAAAAGAATAACTGGTTTTTTTGTGTCCATTCCATTTTTTGGTTCTCGATTATAATTTTTTAAAGGAAATCGATTAAAATCTAAACCATGATAAACCAAAATGATTTTTGATGATGGAGAAATTGATTTTAAATGTTCATAATTAAATTTAGTACAGGTTACAGTCCAAGAAGCTGCTTCGATTTTTTGTTTTTTTTCCCAATTTTTTATGGTCCATATATCTTTTGCGTGTGCTGATATTGAAAAAGGAACTCCTAAAATTTTAGAAGCATAATATGTAACAGATGCAGGGGTATGGATGAAGTGAGAGTGAAGATGACTTATTTGCTGGGGTGTTTCATATGCGAGAATAATTGCTTGAGAAAATCTTCTAATTCTATTTATTGTAAAATCTTTTTTTAAATCTTTTACCCATTCTTTTTTTGCTGTTTTATATCCTGTTAATTTTCTAATTTTTACCCAAGATATAAAAAACCTTAGTGGTTCTTTGTAAATATATTCAGGAAGATAGTTAACTTTTGCTTTAATCTGATGAGTTAATTTATGTTGAATTTTCTCCCTAGGCATCCTGAGAGAAAATATTTCAATAATAAAACCCTTTTTCTCTAATGCTTGAATTTCTTGTGCAATAAATGTCTCAGATATTCTTGGGTAACCTTTTAAAATAAATGCAACATGATTCATTTAATAAAATTTAAGCTCGTCTGAGAGGAGTGATATTTTTAATGTTGCTTTCAGAAAATTTTTCTTTTTTTTCAATCCAAGGTTGAACAAGTCTATTTACATTTTCAAGGCCTTGAAGAAGGCCAGGAACTATTATTTCTGAAGGTTTCTTTTGTTGAGGCATTTGCTTAATAGCTTTCGCCATTAATTCTGGGTCTAGTTTTCCATTATCATCAAGCATTCTGACCAGGCCTAATTCTTCTGCCCTAGATGCTCTTATGTATTGCTCAAATCTTGGTGAAGTTCTTGGAATAATAATAGCTTTTTTATCTAAAGATAAAATTTCACAAAATGTATTGTAACCTCCCATAGCCACAATGCCTGCTGCATTAGATTCTAAGTCTTCCATTTGCACATCAAATGTTATTGCGTGAGTTCTAGTAATTTTTTTACACCTTTTCATAAATTCTTCCTGAAGTTCTGGTTGCATAAAGGGACCAAGTACGAACAATGCAGGGTAAGGAAGTAGTGGGTCATTTTCATAAGCACTTAGCACCCATTCAATTAATTCTTGTCCATCTCCACCGCCTCCTGTGGTTACTAAAAGGTATGATTCTTTTTTTGGAAAAAATCTTTCTATAGAGTTATAAGTATTTTTTACAGAACGTTTTAAATAACCTGTGTATGTAATTTTATTCAAAACTTTTTTGGGTAAGGGTAAATCATTTAAGGGTTCATAAATTTGAGGAAGTCCATAGACCCATATTTCATCATAAAGTTTTCTTAAAACTGGGAGAACATTTTTTCTTTTCCATTCAGGTTCAAGAGCAGCTGAAGAGTCTAAAACATCTCTTAAACCTAAAACAAGGTGTTTACCTCTGTTCTTTAACATTTTAAGAGTTTCCAATACTTCTCCTCTTAGACCCGTTGGTTCTTTGTCAACAATAAATACATCGGGGTCAAATATATCTGCTGTATGTTTAATTATGGAAGCCCTCATAGAAATTGTTTCTTCGATATCTATGGCTAAATTAAGTGTAGTATATTCTCCATCATTAAGCTTAATAACGCCAGGAATTCTAACAAAATCAACTCTTTCGCTGAAATCAAAACTACCAATTATTGGTGATCCTGAAAGTATTAACACTGACAAATCTTTGTAATTTTCTACTAGAGAATTAGCTATCGCCCTGCATCTTCTCAAATGCCCAAGACCCATTGTGTCATGGCTATAAATAAGTATTCTTGACCCGGTGTGTTTAGATTTATCTATACGATTATTCATAATTATAATATTATCCCAAAGTCTTAGTTCAACATAGAAAAGTTTTAGTTTATTATAAAAAAACAAATCTTATAGCTTTGACGTCAGGATCAATCAAGGGTAGGTATTAAATAATGAAATTTTTAGGGAAATAAATATGGAAAAGAGCATATTCAAGTATATTCTTCGTTATAGCAGTAGACAGCAGATAGCCTTGACTATTATGGCAGCACTTTCTTTCCCTTTTCTCTATATTTTCTATGAGCTGCCTAAGCAGATAATTAATGGTGCAATCCAAGGAGATCCAGGAAATTTTCCTCAATCAGCTAAATTATTTGGAATAAATTTCGGCTTTTCTGTGGAACATATGCAGTGGTTATTTATCCTTTGTGTTCTCTTTTTGGTCCTTGTTGTAATCAATCAGGCTTTTAAATATATAATCAATGTTTACAAGGGCTTAACAGGCGAGAGAATGTTGAGACGTTTAAGGTATGACCTATACAGTCGAGTTTTAAGATTTCCAAGAGGAACTTTCAAAAATATGTCGCAGGGTGAGATTATACCAATGGTTACTGCTGAAGTTGAACCTTTAGGAGGCTTTATTGGAGATGCGTTTGCTCAACCTTTATTTCAGGGGGGGGCAACTTTTAGTTATACTTGGTTTCTTATTTGCGCAAAACCCTTTCATGGCCGCCGCCGCTGTAGCGCTTTATCCAATCCAATTGTATCTTATACCTAAATTACAAATGAGAGTTAATTTACTTGGAAAAGAGAGAGTAAGAAGAGTTAGAACTCTTTCAGATAGAATTGGAGAGACAGTTCAGGGTGTTGAAGAAGTGCATGTTCATGATACATCTAGAAGAGAAAGAGCAGAGTTTTCTTATCAATTAGGTGGAATATTTGATGTAAGATATAGAATTTATAGACAAAAATTTTTCATTAAATTTGTTAATAATTTTATTCAACAACTTGGTCCTTTCTTCTTTTATTCTATAGGGGGTTATTTAGTAATTAAAGGCGACCTGGAAGTAGGAACTTTAATGGCTGCGATAGCTGCTCACAAAGATTTGGCATCTCCATGGAAAGAATTGCTTGGATATTATCAGAAACAAGCTGATTCAAAAATTAAGTATGATACTGTTATATCTCAATTCGAACCTGTAGATATGTTAGATGAATCATTTCAAACAGAAGAGCCTAAAGATAATAACGTTCTGTCAGGTGAACTTTCTTTAACGAATGTTATTTTAAATGATGACCAAGAAACTCCAATTGTAGATGGTGCAAATATTAAATTTGCTTTAAACGAAAGCGTTGCATTGGTTGGTATGCCAGGAAGCGGTAGAGAGGATGTAGCTATGCTCTTAGCACGACTACTTCAGCCTTCTTCTGGTTCAATTAATTTAGCTGGAAATGATATTACTAAAGCTCCCGAGTCTTTAACAGGAAGAAGAATGTCATATGTCGGTTCAGGTGGCTATGTTTTTTCGGCTTCTTTAGCTGATAATTTATTCTATGGATTAAGGCACAAGCAACTTGCAGATAATCCTAATACTGAAGAGTTACAAAAATTTAAAATGGGAATAGCTTCATCAGAGGCTTCAGGAAATTCTACCGATGATCCTAATGCTATTTGGACTGACTATGCAGCTGCTGGAGCATCAGATGATGATTCTCTTATTGAGCAAGCTTTAAAAGTTCTAGAAATTTCTGATTTGACTGATGATGTTTATCAGCTTGGTTTAAGAGGAACAATTAACCCAGAAAATAATAATAACGCAGCTGAGCTTGTTCTTGAGGCTAGAGATAAATTTATCAAAAAAATATCAAATGCAAGTGATCTTAAAGGTTTGGTGGAACCCTTTGATATTAAATTATATAATACAAATGCAACTGTAGGAGAAAATTTAATTTTTGGGAACCCTACGACTGATGAATTTGATATGAACCACCTTGGCAAGCATAATTATGTAATGGAGGTGTTAAATAAAGCGGGATTAAAGGAAAAAATTCTTAGTACAGGTTATCAAGTTGCCGCAACCATGGTTGAGTTATTTGCAGATTTACCACCTGATCATGAATTTTTTCAACAATTTAGTTTTATTTCATCAGAAGAGTTACCAGAATTTCAAGCAATCCTTAGTAGGGTAAGTAAGGATCACTTAGATCAACTTAAAGAGGATGAAGAAGCTAAATTGATTGGCCTACCTTTTCTTTTAGTTCCAGCTAGACATAGGTTGGGGATTGTGACTGATGAATTTCAAAAAGAAATTCTTGAAGCTAGGAAAATTTTTTCCGATGGGCTTCCAGAAAGCTTATATAAAGATATCGAGTTTTATGATTCCAAAAAATATATAGCTGGTGCTTCACTGCAAGATAATGTTTTGTTTGGTAAAATTGCATATGGAGAAGCTGAGGCTGTTGAGCGCGTTGGCAAGCTTCTTGCTGAAGTGGTATCAGAAACTGGTTTGAGAAAATCAATTGTGAGTGTAGGTCTAGATTTCAATGTTGGAATTTCAGGTTCTAGGCTAACCCTAGCTCAAAGACAAAAGTTGATTTTAGCTAGATCAATCATTAAAAATCCAGAAGTATTAATTGTTTCGGATGGTTTGTCTGCAATAGATACTGCCGTTGTTGAAAATATTATGAAGAAATTAGTAACCGAAATGAAGAATCGTTGCTTAGTATGGGTTGTTCCTTCAGTTTCTCAAGCATCTTTTTTTGATAAGACTATTGCGATGAAAAAAGGTAAAGTAATTAAATCAGGAACGTATCAGGAATTGAATTCGGGAGATGGACTAATGAAATTAATTGAAGATAAGAATACATAAGGAGAATTCTGGTGAGCCTTAATGATGAAGTAGAACTACTGAGACAAGTTCCTATATTTGCAAATATCGAGCCTGCAAAATTAAAATTATTAGCCTTTACTAGCGAAAGACTAACATTTCATAAAGGCATGGATTTATGTGTGCAAGGAGACCCTGGTGATGCCGCCTTTATTATAATTGAGGGCGAGGCTGATATAATAATTAATATGCCTAATGGTGAAGCTAAAACAGTAAATAAAATATCTAAGCATCAAATTGTCGGAGAAATAGCTATTCTTTGTGATGTTCCTCGAACAGCGACTGTTCGTGCATCATCCGATGTAATTGTTTTAAGAATCTCTAAGGATCTTTTTTTCAGACTGGTAGGAGAATTTCCACAAATGGCAGTGCAAATTTTAAGAGAACTTGCTGCACGTCTTGAAAACACTACTGCGCAATTAGCTAAGGCATTAGGTCAAAACTAAAATATAATTAATTTTATTATTATATCTTATTTATGTTATATTTAAAATAATAGGCACATGGTCTGAAGGCCTTGTCTCATTTCTTAGGCTTTCAATTATTTTTATATCATTTATCCTTTTGTTCAATGATTTATTTATCCATATGTGATCTAATCTTCTTCCTTTATTATAAGTTTTCCAATTAGATGACCGATAGCTCCACCAAGTAAATATTTTTTTTTGATTACCTTTTATAAGTCTCACTGCATCAACCCAATCGCAACTATTATACAAGGAATTATAATATTTGACTTCAATTGGTGTATGACTGACTACTGTTAACAATTTTTTATGATCCCAAACATCGCTCGGAAGTGGCGCAACATTCATATCTCCGAGTAAGATTGAGTTTTTTTTATATTTTTGTTTCTTAGACCAATTTTCAACTTCCTGATAAAATTTAAGTTTATCAGCAAATTTATTATTTTTTTTCGCGTCGGGCTCTGACCCTCCTGCAGGAAAATAAAAATTATGAATCTCAAAATTATTATTTAATGTTACAGATAAGTGTCTTTTTTCTTCTGAATTTACAAATTTTTTTATTGAGTGTTTTTTAATAGGAATTCTAGATATAGTAGCGACACCATTATATTGCTTTTGCCCATTAACTTTTATGTAATTATATCCTTCATTTTGAAATATACCCAAAGGAAAACTTTCATTAGATACTTTGGTTTCTTGTAGGCATAAAACATCAATTTTATATCTTCGAAGAAATTTAATAGCTTGATCAATTCTAATTCTAATACTATTTATATTCCATGTAGCTATTTTCATAATTTTAAAATATTGAAAAAGTGTTTCCAACAATTCCTATGGGCAGTCTCCCATTTTCAAACAATTGAAATTTTATAGAGAAAGGGTGTTGTGGTTCAGCACTTGCAGCTAGAACCAGAGCTGCTTGATATGCAGAAGCTATAGCCATTCCAGCTGAAGCATTAATAAAAGACTCATAATATTCTGTATTATTCTTATCTAAAGAAAACTTCTCAAAAGCTATTGACTCAAGTGATTGACCAGCTGCTTGTGAGGTGACATGATTTAATGCATGTGTTAGTTCTTCTTCATGGATAAAACTTAAAGACTCAGTAAGGAGTCCAGATCTAAGTTGTTCCTCTGTTTCCCACCAATCTGAATTCCAATTTGGATTTTCTGCTATTCCAGCCGCTTCTACCCAATCTGTCACAAAAGATATGTTTGCATCAGGAAAACCTATAGACGATATATAATTTTCTGCTAGTTTTGTTTCGTAGTCAGATAGTGTTAGATTGATTCTTTCAAACCAGGTTATTTCCGTAAGTTTTTTTGTAAATTTAGCGATTTGCTTTAGTCTAATAATTTCGATATCTGGGTCAATCATTTAGGCCTCTATCATTTAATCGTTCAACATTTCTTTTTTTACAAGCAGTTCCGTAGGCAATAAAAAGATTTTTAGATAAATCGTCAAATTCAATAGTAAATTCAGGGTGCCATTGTACACCTAATAACCAACCTTTGCCATTCTTAAGACTTACAGCTTCTATAGTGGAGTCATCTGCAACAGCTTCTACACTCAAGTTTTTTCCTAACTTATTAATTCCTTGTCCATGTAAAGAGTTTACATTTGCACTTAATTTTTTACTAATTTTATGAAGTAAACCATTTTTTTTAATTTTTATTGAATGTGTGGGTCGCATCTGAATTTCAATCGATTTAGTCCTATCCCTTCTATGATCAAGTTTTCCAGAAATTTCATGAAGATAGGGATGGATTGTTCCTCCTAAAGCAACGTTTAACTCTTGAAATCCTCGGCATATTGAGAGAATTGGAACTCCCATTTTAATTGCCATTTTAATTAGTGGAATAGCAGTTTTATCTCTTTTTTCATCGTAGAAATCATTAATACGATTAGGTTTTTCATTATAATTTTCTGGATGTATATTAGAAGCGCCTCCAGGAAGATAAATTCCATCAAGGTTATTTAATACGCCTTTTACATCTAAGTTCTTTCCAAGTGCAGGTATAATTAAGGGTGTACATCCTGATGTTGTATTCAAAACATTTAAATTTGGCTCACTTACGCCTTGTGAAAAAAAATTTTCAGAAAATATTGTTCCTGATATTATTCCTACTATTGGTTTGTTTCTCATGTTTTCTCTAAAAAATTTAATTGTATTTAATTAATAATTATCTAGATTATTTAGTCTGGTAAAAACTGTCTATCTTTATTGTCTAATAACTTATCATCAAACTTAAATAGCGAATGATCTATTTCCACATCAATATTTATGTTTTGTAAAGATACTCTAGTAATAAACCCATGAGAGTCTTCTATAATCCATTTTCTTAAAATGATAGGATTCTGCTCGAACAAAAGAGTCACTTTTCCAGCAAAATCGCTTTCAGGGTTGTTTAAAGTTAACGAAATAACGTTTCCTTTTAATTCCATATTTTCTATAAAAAAATTATTTTTTTTAAAAGAGAAATCTTTGTTCAATAAAAATTGTATGGGCAATCTTTTCATTGCAATTTGTGTAATTTGTCCAATTTTTTCATCATAATAAGTCACATATTTTCCATCTCCCACAATTAATAACATTGATGGACTATTATACTCAAATCTAATTTTACCAGGTTTGGAAATCAGCACTCTACCAAATGTTATATTGCCGGAATGATCTAATTGTGTAAATTTAGCTTCGAGAGATTCCATATTATTAAAGTAAGTTTCGATTTTTTTTAAAATTTGATTTTGTTCAGAATAAGATGTTGAAGGGATTGATAAGAGGTTTAACAAAATTATAAAAGAGGTAAACAAATTTATTAATCTCTTTTTAAATGTTTTTTTAATCATCAGAAATTACTCTTGCTAGAATTTCTCTCTTACCAACCCTATTTGGTTTAGAAACAATTCCTTCTTTCTCCATCCTTTCTACAATTCTTGCGGCGCGGTTATATCCAATTTGAAAATGCCTTTGAATAAAGCTTGTTGATACTTTGCCCTCACGGCAAATAAAATCAGTTGCTTGATTAAATAAATCTTCGTCTTTATCTGAAATCTCAGTATTGCTTTTGCTATAAGAATTATTTGTATTTAGATCATCAGTTTCTTCTGTTACCTCTTCTACATAATTTGGTTTTTTTTGTTTACGCAAGAAATCTACAACCTTTTCAACTTCATTATCATTAACAAATGGGCTATGAATTCTTCTAAGTTTTCCTCCTGACTGCATAAATAGCATATCTCCTGAACCCAAAAGAGATTCTGCCCCTGGCTCACCTAGAATTGTTCTACTATCTATCTTGGAAGTTACCTGAAAGCTTATTCTTGTAGGAAAATTGGCCTTTATAGTTCCAGTTATAACGTCTACAGAAGGCCTTTGAGTAGCCATAATTAAATGTATTCCTGCTGCCCTTGCCATTTGCGCTAATCTCTGGACTGACGCTTCAATATCCTTTCCTGCGATTAACATTAAATCTGCCATTTCATCAACGACCACAACAATATAAGGCATAGCTTTTAAATCTAGGATTTGTTCTTCTAAAATAGGTTTTCCAGTTTCTTGATCAAAACCAGTCTGAACTGTTCTTGTTATTGTTTCTTTCTTTTTCGATGCTTGAGATAGGCGTTGGTTATATCCTGCAATATTTCTTACACCTAAATGAGACATTGAATTGTAGCGTTTTTCCATTTCACGAACTGTCCATTTAAGAGCAACAACTGCTTTCCCTGGTTCAGTGACAACTGGAGAAAGAAGATGAGGAATATCATCATAAACTGATAACTCAAGCATTTTAGGGTCAATAAGTATGAGCTTACATTCCTCGGGACTAAGCCTATATAAAAGTGAAAGAATCATTGAGTTAACTGCTACAGATTTTCCTGAACCAGTTGTTCCAGCAACTAACAGATGTGGCATTCTTGCTAAGTCTGCAAAAATAGGCTCACCTCCTATATCTTTTCCCAAAGCTAATGTTAATTTCCCACCTGAATTTTCATAATCATGCGAAGATAATAGTTCTCTCAAGAATACAGTATCTCTATTTGAATTAGGAAGTTCAATTCCAATTGCGTTTTGCCCTGGTATTACTGCTACTCTAGCAGAAATAGCGCTCATTGATCTTGCTATGTCATCTGCCAAACTAATTACCCTTGAAGCTTTAATTCCTCTAGCTGGCTCCAGTTCATAAAGAGTAACTACTGGACCAGGTCTGACTTTTATTATTTCACCACTTATACCAAAATCACTAAGCACACTCTCTAGCATTCGCGCGTTTTGCTCTAATGCTTCTTCGCTTACAGTTCTTTTTTTATTAGTGTTCGCTGATAGTAAGTGCAGAGGGGGGAGCTCTAGAATATCATTTTCTAAACTAAATTTTGTTTGAGCTTCAATCTCTTCTCTGTGACTTTTCTGAAGAGTTGTTTTCTTTTTAGAAACTCTACTCTCATTATTGCTAAAATCTTGATTTTTTATAATGTTATTTATTTCTACTGTATCGATTTGGGGTTCTATTTTATTTATCTTATTTGTTTTATTATCGTTGAAAAAATAAGTAATATATTTAATAAAATTTTTAAGGTTTTCAAACTTTATAATATAATTTATTTTTAATTTATTATTTTTATTAATTGATATTGTAGAATTTTCTTCTACCACTGCTTTAGGTCTAAAGGCAAGTCGCTCACCAGTTTTAGAAAACCAAACGATAACATTTATGATTTTTAAAAAAATATTTTTAGAAAAATTTCCAATTCTTTTCCATTCATTATATTTAACATTTAAAGAATAAATAAAAAATAAAGCACCCAAGATAAAAAATAATAAAAAAATTAAAATATTTATTGTTACGCTATAATCTAGAATTATAATTTTACTTATATAGTTATAAAATAAGGCGCCAACAAAACCAGTTAAATTATTTTCAGGGAATATTGAAAAGTTTTTACTAGCAAATGAATGACTAAAGGATAAAAATATTAAAGAAAATATAACACATAAAATTTTTACCCAAAAAATTCTGATACCTTGATGGGTTATAAGTTTCCAAGACCAGGTAAGTAATAATGGAATTAGAATATATGTTGAAAAACCAAATACCTGAATAAAGATATCAGATACAATTGCTCCAAGAAATCCTGCAATATTTGAAATTTGAGAATTTGTTAGATTATTTAAGCTTGGATCACTGTTAGAAAACCATAACAATGAAATAGCAAGGAAAATTGAAAACGAAGCAATAAGAACAGCTATAATTTCAACAAGTCTTTTTTTGAAAAATGCAGTGGTTCCGTTAGGTAAAAAAGATATGTCTCGATTAGTATTTGTCATTAAATATACTTATTAAGCCAGTTATCCTAAAATAATTTAGTTATAATTTACTATTAATATTTTCTTATACATCACGAATATATCTTATTAAATTTAACCTTGAAATGATAAATGAACAAGATAGATTTATTGAAATAATATGTTTAAATGCATAAAATATTAGAATTGTAATAAAAATCGCTGAAATTAAATTTATCATTCTAAAATTTTAAAGCAACTTAAAAAACTAAATAAGTTTTATATTCTATACTTTTTAAAATGCCACTGAAAAGTTGAAAAATAATAAATGAACGAAATGGGCAAAAAATATAAATATTAGGTTGAACTTTTTTGAAGCATGTCACATATATAATTTATATTTTCTAATATAGGTAATTTTAGTCTATAATACCAATTGTTAGGTGGGCAAATGTCAAAAATATTAAATACAGATATATTAGTTGTTGGTGGGGGTTTGGTTGGATCATTGTTTGCAAATTTTGCTGCAGATGCGGGTTTTGAAATTGTCTTGGTAGATAAGTCTGATATTCAAGAATTTAGTAAACCAGGATTTGATGGAAGGGCTAGTGCAGTTTCGTTTCGTAATAAAGAAATCCTTGCTAAAAACAATATTTGGTCTCACCTTGAAACGAATGCTCAACCTATTTTAGATATTAGAGTATCTGAAGAAGATTCAAAATCATTTTTACACTTTGACCATCAAAATATCGGCAATGAGCCTTTAGGCTATATGCTTGAGAACAGGTATTTAAGAAAAGTATTTTATAATAAATTAATTAAAAGAAAAAATATAAAAATATTTAATGGAAACGAAGTCAAAGAATTCTTTAATACCTCAGGTAACATTTCGTGTAAGTTATCTAATTCTATTGTAATAAATTCAAGCTTATTAATTGCTGCGGATGGATCAAACTCAACTTTTAGAAGAAAGTCAAATATTGATGTTTTTTATAAAGATTATAAACAAACAGCTATAGTTGCTACGGTCAAACATGAAAAACCACATAATGGAGTTGCTCATGAAAGATTCAGGTCTCCGGGACCTTTTGCAATACTTCCTTTGCCTGGAAATTTTTCTTCTCTTGTTTGGGTCGAAAAAAACAACTCTGTTAATTATTTATTCAAATTAGAAAATGAAAAATTTCAAAATGAATTACAAAAAAGATTTGGTAATTTCTTAGGTAAAGTCGAAATTGTTTCTCCTAAATCTAAATATAAACTTCGACTTATACACGCAAAAAAGTATTTTGCGGAAAGGCTTGTGCTATTGGGTGATTCTGCTCACTCAATACACCCTCTTGCAGGACAAAACTTTAATTCAACAATTCAAGATATTTCATCATTAGTATTAATTTTAAAAAAGCGATCGTTGTTAGGTATGGATATTGGTTCTGCAGATATTTTAAAAGAGTATGATAATTTACGAAGACCTAGTAACGACCGTTTAATTGCAATGACTACCTTTTTAAATTCTTACTTTTCTACAAATAGACCTTTTAGGAAAATTACTAGAAGACTTGGTATTGATATCGTTAATAAAGTGCCAGATGCAAAAAATTTTTTTATGAAGTACGCTGGCGGTTCAGGAGTAAAAGAAGATACGCCAGACTTTTCAGATATAAATACATTTATTTAACCCAATTCACGTGATAAATTTTTTTTTTCTATTCCATCTAGGTATTGTTTCCAAATTTTTTCATAATTTGTAGAAAGTTCATACAAATAATCCCAAGAAAAGATGCCAGTATCATGACCATCATTAAAAATTATACGGATTGCATAGTTCCCAACTTTTTCTATATCTGAAATAGCTACGTATTTTTTCCCTGGAATGAATTTTCTTGTTTCTGGGTTATGTGTTTGCACTTCAGCAGAAGGACTAGAAACACGTAAATATTCAGCTGATAAAGTATAATTTGTATAATTAGAAAATTTTATAGATAGAATTTTCTCTTTTTTTTTATAGTTAATTTCTATAGGAATTATTTTTTCTGAAGACTTACCCTTTATTATATTAGTCAATTTTTCTAGCCTCATCGACTAATAAGATAGGAACCCCGTCTTTAACTGGATAAGCTAATTTTGCTTCTTGACTTATTAACTCATCATTTATCTTATCATAGGTGAGTTCTGTTTTGGTTAGTGGGCATACAATAATTTTTAGTAGTTCTGGATTTAAAGTCATAAAAATTTAATACCTTTACTGAAGTGATTTTGAGTCATTATTTATTTGTAAGCTAATTGCAATTTCTACGAGTGATAAAAATAATTCTCCCCTGTTTTCTATATTTTTTGCTTCAAGAAGAAGTTGTTTTTCACTTGGTTCAAATGGACAGCTCATGGATAGAGATTGAATAATTGTATCGTCACTAAATGTTTCTAGAGTTTCCATGTCAATATCTATCTGAGATTTAGAAAAATACTTTTTAAGTAAAGGAAAAACTTTTTCTCTATCAAAAATTTTTGTATTCTCTTGATTCTCCTTATAGTCAATGTGAAAGCTTTCATAGCTTACTTCAGCTGATCTAAAAGCTTGTTCATTATTAATTTCTTTGACAAACTCAAATCTACATATTCCATTTAGTGTTAAAAAATAACGACCATCATTTGTTTCTTTAAATGAAACTATTCTTCCTATACAGCCAATTTTATATAGGTCAATGTTGCCACTTTCAGACGGTTGTATCATGCCTATAATCCTGTTGCTCTTTAAAGAAGAACTAACCATTTGTCTGTAACGTTCTTCAAATATGTGGAGTGGCAGGTCCGCCCCAGGTAAAATTATAGATCCATTGAGAGGAAAAACTGGAATAATTTTAGGAAGTTCATTAAAAGAAGGAGTATTACTAAAACTTTTCATAATATTAACTAAAAATTATTGATGAGAGTTTTCTTCTGCTTTTTTGAGTTAACTCTTCATTAGGCCCAAGAACTTCAAAAATTTTCAAAAGTTTTTCTTTTGCTGCACCGTCGTTCCAGCTTTTGTTTATTGTTAGTATTTTTAATAAATTATCGATAGATTCTGAGTAGTTATTTTTTCCAGCAAGAGCCCCTGCTAATTCAAACATTAAATCTAGGTTTTCAGGATCATCTTTTAGCTTAGTTGTAAGTTGATCAATATCAATCGATTCATTATTGCTTGATAATGAAAGTGCAGATAATGCTGATTTTACTGATTCGTTATCTTTTAGAGCATCTGTAAGCCCATCTAGAATCTCTTTGGCTTTATCAATTTCTTTATTATTTATATAGACTTTTGCAAGTCCAGCAATAGCTTCCGGATTCTCTGAATCAAATCCTAGAACTTGTAAGAATAAATTTTCTGCAGCATCATAATTCTTCATATTTAGTTCGTTTAAGGCTGCAGCTAATGCTTGATCAACTGGAGCAGGACCTATTGGTCCTGCAATTTTTTCAATAAAGGCTTTGATTTGAGGCTCAGTTTGCATTCCAACAAATGCATCTATTGGTTGCCCGTCTTTGAAGGCAAAAACAGCAGGAATAGATTGAATTTGTAGTTGTTGGGCGATCTGAGGCTCATCGTCAATATTTAATTTAACAAGTTTTACTTTACCTTCAGAGTTTGAAACTATTTTTTCAAGTAAAGGTCCCAGTTGTTTGCAAGGTTCGCACCAAGGGGCCCAAAAATCAACTAAAATTGGCACATCTTTTGATGGTTCAATAACATCTTCCATAAATTTTTCGGTTGATGTATCTTTTATAAGGTCCGAGATTTGGGGCGAGGATCCAATTATTTGTTCAGCCATTTTATCTCCCAAGTTCTTTACAAGGATTTAGTAATATATTGAGAAATATCAATAGCACTTTATAAAAGAAATCATAAGTCTTTTTCAGGTATTTTCATTATTTCGAAGTCATTTTTGTAATATGACAAAAATTTAATGAGATCTTTGCTTTTTATTGATGTTGTTGCTGAATTATGGAGTGGGTGATAATTTACTACCTCATTTTCAAGCATTCTCTCATCAAGAACTATCCTTACATTCCTTGCATTATTATTCATTACAGCGAAAGGCGTTACTGAGCCTGGTTCAACGCCTAGAACTTCTATCATAGTTTCTGATGAGCAAAATGAAAATCTCCCAACTTTTAGTAACTTTGCTAATTTATTGAGGTCAATCTTTGTATCTTCAAGGGTCACAATAAGCCAAAGTCCACTTTTTTTATCTTTAACAAATAAATTTTTGCAATGAGCGCCATCTATATTTCCTCTTAGTTTTTGACTATCTTGGACAGAATGTAACGGCTCATGTCTGTGAGTTTTTGATTCAATATCAATTAATTTAAATAAATCTAGCAACTTTGCTTCTTTTTGTGGAATTTTTGTCATTAAATTTTAATTTTTTTGAATAACCTTTGATAATGAATTAAAAATAAAGATATTTTTTTGATTTTTGTATGTAATCTTGTATAAACTTATAAATTCAAGCGGGCGTAGCTCAGGGGTAGAGCGCAACCTTGCCAAGGTTGAAGTCGAGGGTTCGAATCCCTTCGCCCGCTCCAAATTTTGACCCTCTTACCTCTTTTGGTTGTAATA
>MDSV01034104.1_pt1 | contig 34981 bp, 25 predicted proteins | sample 810851 | NCBI WGS metagenome assembly MDSV01 (sample SAMN05326640, study PRJNA326480) | marine metagenome | isolation source: seawater | place: Atlantic Ocean: North East | collected 2012 | reverse complement strand
TTATTTAGACGGATACCACGAACACCTTTTGCGGTTCTACCCATTGAGCGTACATGAGTCTCGGGGAATCGAACAACTTTTCCGGCATCACTAAATAACATAATGTCATGCTTTCCATCAGTCAATTCGACTCCAATAAGCTTATTTCCATCCACAAGCTCAATTGCTCTTATACCACTTGGTCTAGGTCGTGAGAATTCAATTAGCGATGTTTTTTTAACAGTTCCATCTGCGGTTGCCATAAATACAAACCTGTCTTCAGCATAATCTCGTATCGCTAATACGGCATTAATTTGCTCTCCTTCTTCTAGGGATAATAAATTGATAATTGGTTTGCCACGAGCGGTCCGGCTCGCTTGTGGCAGTTCATATACTTTCAACCAATAAAGTTTACCTCGACTTGAAAAACATAATAACGTGTCATGTGTACTTGCAATAAATAACTTGTCTATAAAATCCTCATCCTTGACAGAGGTAGCTGCTTTGCCTCGCCCGCCTCGACGCTGTGATCTATAAACACTAATTGGTTGTGATTTTGCATAACCCGCATGTGATAAAGTTACTACAACATCTTCTTCTGTAATCAAATCTTCCATGCTTAAATCTTTTTGTGTTTTAATAATCTCCGTTCTACGATCATCCCCATAACGCTCCTGTATATCTTTCAATTCATCATGAATAACTTTCATTAATCTTTCTGGTCTCGATAAAATATCTAGTAAATCAATAATTGTCTCTAATAAATCCTTGTATTCCCTAAGTATCTTATCCTTTTCTAAACCAGTTAATTTTTGTAAACGTAATTCAAGAATCGCTTGTGCCTGTTCAGGTGATAAATGATACCCATCTTTACTTAGTCCAAATTCATCTCGTAAATTATCAGGACGGGATATTTCAGAATTAGCATCTTTCACCATCTCAATAACAACATTTGATTCCCAAACAACTTTAAGTAATGCTATTTTTGCTTCTGCTGGGCTAGCTGATTTTTTAATCAATTTAATTACGGGATCGATATTAGCTAGTGCGACCGCTAAACCTTCTAAAATATGTGCGCGTGCCCGTGCCTTACGTAATTCAAAAACAGTCCTTTTAGTTACTATTTCTCTGCGATGACTTATAAATGCTTCGAGTAGTTGTTTTAGATTTAAATTTGCTTGCGGCTTGTTATCAACTAATGCAACAGCATTAACACTAAAAGCTGATTGCATTTGCGTAAGTTTATATAGATTATTTAGTATAACTTTTGCTACTTCTCCTCGACGCAATTCGACTACTACACGCATTCCATCTCTGTCCGATTCATCACGAAGCTCGCGAATACCAGTAACTTTTTTATCTTTAACTAGCTCAGCTATCTTTTCTAGTAATTTTGCCTTATTGACTTGATATGGAAGTTCGGATATTACAATCTTATCGCCAGAATCACTTTCCTCAATATTGCTTCGAGCACGAACTTCAATTCGACCACGCCCTCTTTCGTATGCATCTCTAACTCCAGATGAACCATTGATTATTCCTGCTGTTGGAAAATCCGGTCCTGGAATATATTTCATTAATTCTTGTATAGTAATCTCTGGTGATTTAATTAAAGCCAAACATCCATTTATCACTTCCGTTAAGTTATGCGGGGGAATATTAGTTGCCATACCAACAGCGATGCCACTTGACCCGTTAATTAGTAAATTAGGTATTCGTGTTGGCAGCACTATTGGCTCATATTCTGAGCCATCATAGTTTGGAGCAAATTCAACTGTCTCTTTGTCAATATCTTCTAAAATTTCATGAGCAACACGAGACATTCTGACTTCGGTATATCTCATCGCTGCGGGCGCATCACCATCTACAGAACCAAAATTACCTTGTCCGTCTACAAGCATATAACGAAGTGAGAACGGTTGTGCCATGCGAACAATTGTGTCGTAAACGGCAGTATCGCCATGAGGATGATATTTACCGATAACATCTCCCACAACTCGAGCTGATTTTTTGTAGGATTTATTCCAATCGTTACCCATCTCCTTCATAGCAAACAAGACTCTTCGATGAACAGGTTTGAGACCATCGCGAACATCTGGCAAGGCACGACCCACAATAACGCTCATAGCGTATTCCATGTAGGACTGGCGCATTTCGTCTTCTATGTTGACTGGTGAAAGCGTTTTAGCAAAATCAGATTGAGGCATAAATATCTACTATGAAGAGAGAGAAAATCCTTATTTTTTAGTAATTTTTAAAGGAAAAATTTTAACACAATATGCTGCTTTCCCCTACTAAATTTGTACTTTTAAACAACTGATTTTTATATAACTTTAACCAAAAACTGCATGCATTTTTTTTATGTCTGGCGCATGAATTATTCCCTTTTCGGTTACAAGACAGTCAACCAATGATGCTGGGGTAATATCGAAAGCAGGATTTAATATTTCACTTTCATTCAAAAAATTTTTTGATTTTTCAAAAGACATCACCTCATTAGCGGAGCGTTCTTCGATTGGTATCTTTTCTCCTGACTCAATATTCATATCAATTGTTGAAGACGGAGCTACCACCATTACTTTCACGCCGTGATATTTTGCTGATAATGCATGGGAATAAGTTCCAATTTTGTTTGCAATATCACCATTGGCAGTAATACGGTCTGAGCCGACAATTAGCCATGATATATTTTCTGATCTCATTAAACTTGATACAGCCGAATCAATTAATAAGCTTACAGGGATATTATCTTGTTTTAATTCCCAGCTTGTTAATCTAGCTCCCTGAAACCATGGACGTGTTTCTGAAGCAAAGACTTTAGCAAGTAATCCTTTTTTGTGTGCTGTTCTTATCACACCCAAGGCTGTACCGTATCCACCTGTTGCTAGAGCGCCCGCGTTGCAATGCGTGATGACTTTGCTATTTGGATTAATTAATTCAGCGCCAAGACGACCCATTTCATGATTAGCAGAAATATCTTCATCATGTATCCTAATTGCAAGTTTTAGAAGGTCTTCTTCAGGATCACCATCAATAGCATGAAACTCTTCTCGCATTCTAGAAATTGCCCAATTTAAATTAACAGCAGTAGGTCTAGCAGCAACAAGAGCCTCTAAGCTTTTTTCAATATCCGTGCGCCATGAATTAGGTGAATCCTCATATGCCGAAATTGCTGCTAGAACGACAGCGTATGCTGCCGCTATTCCGATTGCCGGGGCCCCTCGAACTACCATTTCTTTTATAGCATTCGCAGTATCGAATGCAGAACTATAACGCTTATAAATCACTTCATTTGGTAGTTTTCTTTGATCCAATAGCACTAGGTTCCCTGCATCCCATTTGACTGCAGAGAAGGATTCAATATGTTGCTTAGATTTTTTGTTTTTCAATAGCATTCTTCATCATTAATGAATTATTATAGCATTTAAAAATAATTGGAAATCCCTGTCAAAATGAATGTTGATACATTAATACATGCTAGATGGATACTACCTGTCGAACCAGAAAATATTGTTTATGAAAACTATGCAATAGCAATCAAAGACGACAAAATAAAAGCATTATTAAGCTCGGATGATGCCAGAAAAAAATTTACTGCAAAAGAAGAAATAACCTTCAAACATCATGCTTTAATACCCGGTTTAATAAACTCACATACGCATGCTAGCATGTCGTTATTTCGTGGCCTAGCGAATGATTTGCCACTAATGGAATGGCTGAATAATTATATATGGCCAGCGGAAAAAAAATGGATTGCTCCGGAGTTTGTTATGGATGGCACTAAATTAGCGATTGCCGAAATGATACGCTCAGGGACAACCTGTTTTAATGATATGTATTTTTTTCCTAATATTTCTGCAGAAGCTTCTATTGATGCTGGGATCAGGGCTGTAATTGGTTTGATTGCTATAAACATCCCAACCTCATGGGCAAACAATGACGAAGAATACTTGACCAAAGGTATTGGTATTCATGATACCTATAAACATAATCCACTAATTAATACTGCATTTGCTCCACATGCACCATATACCGTATCCAATGAGTCACTAAAAAAAATAGCTTTTTTGGCTGAAGAACTAGATATTCCCGTTCATATGCATATTCATGAAACGAATGATGAAATTAAACAAAGTATCAAAGAGCATGGAAAACGTCCTCTTCAACGTCTAGATGAATTGGGTTTATTGAGTTCACGTTTAATGGCAGTCCACATGACACAATTAGAAGATAACGAAATAGAACTACTAAAAAAATACAAAGTGAATATAGTTCATTGTCCGGAATCAAATTTAAAACTAGCAAGCGGCTTCTGTCCTGTCGGTAAACTACAAAATAATGGAATTAATGTTGCGATTGGAACAGATGGGGCTGCAAGCAACAACGACCTAGATATGCTTGGTGAAATGCGAACAACAGCACTACTTGCAAAAGGTGTAGCGAAAGATTCTACTTGCTGTAATGCTCACACAACTTTAAAAATGGCTACTTTAAACGGAGCTATTGCGTTAGGCCTAAATAAATCAATTGGTTCGCTAAAAAAAGGGAAGCAGGCGGATATTGTAGCAATTGACCTGGAAAAAATAGAGACTATTCCGCTCTATGAATCCATTTCTCAAATTATTTACTCAAGTACTCGTGAGCAAATAAGCGATGTTTGGATTGCCGGCAAAAGATTACTATGTAATAGAAAATTAACAACTTTAAATTTAGAAGAATTAATCAGTAATGCTAAATTATGGGAAAAGAAGATTAAAAATCAAAAACTAAAAAATACCTGAATATTGATTCCATTTATTAACAATCGCACAAAACAAATGAGCGGTTTGCTCGGCATCATACCGTGCTGAGTGTGCATCTTTTTCACTCCATTCTAATCCTGCCGCCAAAGCAGCTCGAGATAATACCGTTTGTCCATAAGCAAGACCTGCTAATGTTGCAGTATCAAAAGTACTAAAAGGATGGAACGGGTTACGTTTAATATTATTTCTCTCAACACATGCATTTAAAAAACTTAGGTCAAATGATGAATTATGCCCTACCAGTATGGCTCTCGTACACATACTATCTTTTGTTTTTTTACGAATTGAAGCAAATATTTCTTTAAAAGCATCACTTTCACTAACTGCGATTTGTTTTCGAAAAGGATGTTCGGGATCAATGCCCGTAAACTCTAAGGAAGCCTCATCAAGATTAGCTCCCTCAAACGGTTTAATATGCTTAGATATGACTTCATCAACGCACCAACTATTTTGATGATCAAGCTTTAAGGTAACAGCAGCAATTTCCAATAATGCATCTCTTGTCGGATCAAAACCCGCTGTTTCAACATCAATAATAACAGGGAAAAAACCACGAAATCGTTTAGCAATTGTTGACTCTATCTCGCTCATATATTAATCATTTTTAAGTTGCCAAGCACAGGTCTCTCCGGCATGTAGTGGAACTAATTTATCATTGTCATAAGGCAAGGTATTAGGAATTTTTCTCTCCGCTTTGATTAGTGTTATTTTTTCATGATTACGTGGTAGTCCATAAAAATCAGCCCCAAAAAAACTAGCGAATGGTTCAAACTTATCTAATTTTTGTCTCTTATCAAAAATCTCTATATAAAGCTCCAAGGCATTATAAGCAGAGAAAACTCCTGGACATGAACAATTAATGTCTTTTTTTGAACGTGCATGTGGTGCGCTATCTGTTCCTAAGAAGAATTTTGGATTTCCGCTAGTTGCTGCGCTCAATATAGCTAACCGATCCTCCTCATCTTTAACAACAGGTGCACAATAATTATGTGATTGAAATGACTTCTTATTATTTATATTTTTATATAAATCATTACGATTTAAAAGTATATGTTGAGGTGTTATTGTCGCAGCTATATTATTACCACCATTCAAAATAAAATCGACAGCTGTTCTTGTTGATATATGTTCTAAAACAATCCTTAATTCATTAAAACGATCTGATAGGGGTGCTAATACTTCCTCAATGAATACTTTCTCCCTATCATAAATATCAATACTTTCATCATTTACTTCGCCATGAATTAATAAAGGTATGTCATGTTTCATCATTGATTCTAATGCTTTATAAGTTTTTTTTAAATCCGTCACACCACTTTCAGAATTTGTTGTTGCACCTGCAGGGTAATATTTAATAGCTTTAATATGCTCATTCCTCGCAGCGGTAGTAATTTCAGAAGGAGATGTATCATCGGTTAAATACAAAGTCATGAGGGGTTCAAAATTAAATTTTTTATCAACACAGTGTAAAATGCGTTCCCGGTATAACATTGCCATATCCACATTTGTAATTGGTGGAACCAGATTAGGCATTACAATTGCTCTAGAAAATTGAGCTGCGCTATAATTGATTACACTAGCCATAGCTGCTCCGTCTCGAAGATGGAGATGAAAGTCATCTGGCTTTGTAATGGTTAATGTCTGCATAGGTTAAAGAAATGTATAAAATTTTATTAAACAAGAAGGTATCATAAGCATTGTTATTTGTCCGCGACAATGTTTTTTTATATAGAATATATTAATAATAACCAAAAAAATATTAAAAAAAAGAGGTGGATATGAAATACAACAAGCTTGGCCATACAAATATCGAAGTTAGTCAAATGTGCTTAGGAACAATGACCTGGGGCGAACAAAACACAGAGAAAGAAGCATTTGAACAATTAGATTTTGCAATCGAAGCTGGCATCAACTTTATTGATGTTGCAGAAATGTATCCCGTTCCACCACGTAAGGAAACATATGGATTAACGGAATCTTATGTTGGTAATTGGCTCAGCAAAAGAAAAGACCGTGATAACCTTATAATAGCAACCAAAATCAGTGCGAAAGCTGAGTGGCTACCATATATTCGCGACGGTCAGATAAAGTTGGATAAAAAAAATATTGTTCAGGCACTAGATGATTCGCTGAAGCGCCTTAAAACTGATTATATCGATCTATATCAAATGCATTGGCCTGAACGTGATACTAATTTCTTTGGAAGATTAGGCTATCATCATGCGCCCGATAAAGATGGTATCCCAATCACTGAAACTCTAGAAGTGCTTGGCGAATTAGTCCAACAAGGTAAAATTCGATCTATTGGGATATCTAATGAAACTCCTTGGGGATTATCTGAATATTTGCGTATTGCAAATGATAAAGGACTACCTAGAATTGTCAGCATACAAAATCCCTATAACTTATTAAATCGTACTTTCGAGATTGGGTTATCTGAATTTGCTCATCGTGAGCAAGTTGGATTATTAGCATATTCTCCGCTTGCCTTTGGTTCACTCAGCGGAAAGTATTTAGATAATAAAAAACCAGAGGGAGCACGCCTAACTTTATTTGAACGTTTTACTCGATATCTTAATCCGCAGGCATTAGAAGCTACCAAATCCTATGTTAAACTTGCAGAACAAAGTGGCCTAGACCCATCGCAAATGGCGCTATCATATGTTTCTAGCCGACCATTCTTAACTAGCAACATAATTGGAGCCACATCTATGGAGCAACTAAAAATCAATATTGAAAGTACAAATGTAGCGCTGACAAAAGATATCATAAAGGAAATTGAATCAATACATGAAAAAATTCCTAACCCTTCGCCATAATAAAGAACTTTAGATGACTTTATCTGTCCTAATACATGTATAATCAGCATAAAATCAAAAGAGTCATGTGATTATGGAACTATCAGCGCTTACAGCAATTTCACCGGTTGATGGTCGATACCAAAATAAAAGTACTATCCTTAGACCTATTTTCAGCGAGTATGGATTGTTTCGGTTTAGGGTAATCGCTGAGGTAGAGTGGCTAAAATCTCTTTCAAAGAATCCTGATATTAAAGAAATTGGTGATTTTTCTGCAAAATCAACCGCCTTTCTAAATAGTATAAAAAATGACTTTTCAATAGAAGATGCCCTAAGAATAAAAGGAATAGAACAAACGACAAATCATGATGTAAAGGCTGTTGAGTATTTTCTTCGGGAAAAAATTCAATCTGTTGAAGAATTAAAAAATGCCGCCAAGTTCATTCATTTTGGCTGTACTTCAGATGATATCAATAATATAAGTTATGCGCTTATGTTAAAAGAAACACGTGAAAACGTGTTGAGTCCAAAACTCAATGAATTAGTTGTAACATTAAAAAAGATGACTGCTGATTACGCTTCAGTTGCAATGTTATCAAGAACACACGGGCAACCCGCATCACCAACAACACTCGGCAAAGAAATCGCTGTTTATGTTGAGCGCCTATTGAAACAAATTAAAGAATTTGAGGATGTAAAATTACTGGGAAAATTCAATGGGGCTGTTGGAAATTTTAATGCTCATCTTGTTGCTTACCCAAATATTGATTGGACGTCACTATCTAACAAATTCATTGTAGAACTGGATCTTCACCCTAATTCTTATACGACACAAATAGAACCTCACGACTATATTGCGGAGTACTTCCATGCTTTGATTCGGATAAATACAATTATAATCGATCTATGTAGCGATCTATGGGGTTATATATCGCTTGGTTATTTCAAACTAAAACCTATTGAAGGTGAAGTTGGTTCATCAACAATGCCGCATAAAGTTAATCCGATAGATTTTGAAAATGCAGAGGGTAATTTAGGCATCTCAAATAGCGTATTTAATCATCTCGCAATGAAATTACCTATATCAAGATGGCAAAGAGATCTAACAGACTCGACTGCACTAAGAAATATGGGTGTCGGTATTGCTCATGCAATTATAGCTTTTGATTCTTGTGCGAAGGGATTATCAAAGTTAGATATTGATGTCGAAAAAATAAATCACGATCTGGTAGATTCATGGGAAGTCTTAACCGAGGCCATCCAAACTGTAATGCGTCGATCTGGTTATGATGATGCCTATGAAAAGTTGAAGGAATTATCTCGAGGAAAAAAGATCGACAAAAAAGTACTTCATAATTTTATCGAACAACTTGAGTTATCTGATGATGCAAAATTGATATTGAAAAAACTCACTCCGAGTAACTATATTGGTGATGCCGTAAAACAAGCAAAGACAGTAAAGAAATAGCCTAGGAAATATCATATGCAAAATCTTGGCAGCTGTAGGCTTGGTCAATCACCTGATAAAATGATATCTCTAACAACAAGACAAGAAATATCTAATTCAGCATTGATGATGACAAAACAATCATCTAAGAAACTAGAAATTATCTCTAAAAATTTAGAACCATCCATTTATAATCAATCAGATTTCGTTGATGCCATAAAAAATTTGGCACTAAATGGACGTCGAGCCCAAATTCGCATTTTAGTGTCTGATATTGAATCAATTATAAATGTTAATCACCGGCTTTTAAGTTTATGTTCAAAATTACCTAGCTTTATAAAAATTCGTAAAATATCACCAGAATACAAAAACTTTAATAAGGCGCTACTCATTGCTGATAGAATTGGATATATATACCGTGAAAATGCAAGTCGCTACGAGGGTTCAGTGAATTTTAACAGCCCTAGATATTGTAAAAATTATTTAAACTTATTTGAAGAGATGTGGGAGATGGCCTTACTTGATAGAAATTTACGCAGGTTAAATGTATGAATTAATGCTGTTTTCTCTATTATCACTCTAAAAGAACTGGTAAAATGAAAGTCCTTCTAAGAATCTATAAAAGAATAAATTAATGCTGATACTGCAAGGTGGTAACGCACTATCTCAATTTCGGATTAATAAATTAATCTCGACAGCACAAGCCTACATCCCTGAAATTATTTCAATTCAAGCATATTACGTTCATTTCATAAACGAAAGTAAAGCTTTAAATACCAACGAATATAAACAACTCAGTGAGCTATTAAATTATAGCCCTAAAAAAAATTACTTGGATAAATATGAAAAATTAATAGTAATCCCTAGATTTGGGACAATTTCTCCTTGGTCAAGTAAAGCAAGCGATATTATTCATAACTCAGGGTTAGAAAAAATATTAAGGATTGAACGTGGAATCATTTATATATTTGAGACAGCTGATGAAAAAAAATTAACCCGACAGCAAATAAAAAAAATAAATCCTTTAATCTATGATCGAATGACAGAGATTATTATAGAAAGTGAAAATGAAGCCGAAAGATTATTTGCATGCTCCGAACCAACGCCTTTAGAAAATATAGATATTTTGAGTAATGGTGTAGATGAATTAAAAAGAGTAAATACAGAGATGGGGTTAGCTTTATCAGAAGATGAAATAAAATTTCTATTTTTAGCTTTCCAAAAATTAAAAAGAAACCCGACTGATGTGGAGTTAATGATGTTCGCTCAAGCTAATTCAGAACATTGTCGACATAAAATTTTTAATGCTGAATGGACTATAGATAATAATAAAAAAGAAGATTCTCTATTTTCTATGATACGTCAGACACATAATGAGAATTCGGGTAATGTTTTATCTGCTTATAATGATAATGCAGCTGTTATGGCGGGATATACGGGTTTAAGATTTTTAGCAGATCCAAATAATCATCAATACTACTATCAAGACGAAGCTATTCATTTACTAATGAAGGTAGAAACGCATAATCATCCAACAGCTATTGCACCCTACCCAGGAGCTGCGACAGGAGCCGGAGGGGAGATTCGAGACGAATCAGCAACGGGCCGAGGTGGAAAACCAAAAGCTAGCTTGACTGGTTTTGCGGTTTCAAATTTAAATATACCAGGTTTTAAACAACCATGGGAAAAAGAAAATGGTAAGCCTACACATATTGTTTCCGCATTAGAAATAATGATTGAAGGGCCGATCGGTGCTGCATCTTATAACAATGAATTTGGTCGCCCCGCTCTTTGTGGTTATTTTCGTGCGTATGAATATAAAAAATCGGATTCCCTAACATACGGCTATCATAAACCTATTATGCTTGCTGGTGGATATGGAATGATTAGAGAATTTCATGTTGAAAAACAAAATATACCGACAGATACGAAACTAATTGTATTGGGAGGCCCTGCTATGTTAATTGGTTTAGGTGGAGGAGCGGCCTCCTCTATGACTTCTGGCTCCAGTGATGCTTCGCTTGATTTTGCTTCGGTTCAACGTGATAACGCAGAAATGCAACGTCGATGTCAAGAGGCAATTGATGCTTGCTGGTCGCTTGGTAATGACAATCCAATCCTTAGTATTCATGATGTTGGTGCGGGAGGTCTTTCAAATGCTCTGCCTGAATTAGTAAGTGCGAGTAATCTCGGAGCTAGATTAAAACTTCGAGAAATACCAAATGATGAATTAAGTATGTCGCCAATGGGTATTTGGAGTAACGAATCACAAGAACGCTATGTACTAGCAATTGCTAACGAAAAAATTAAACTATTTGAAAAAATATGCAAAAGAGAACGTGCGCCATTTGCAATACTTGGGACTAGCACAAAAAAGCAACAATTAATTCTAGATGATGCTCACTATAATAATAAAGCAATTGATATTCCAATGTCTATATTACTTGGGGACTTACCAAAGACTAAAAAAAATGTAGCTAATAGTTTTTATAAAAATAAAAAATTTCAAACATCAAAATTAGATATTGAAACTACAATAGATCGCATCTTAAAGTTACCAACCGTCGCAAGTAAAAGTTTCTTAATTACAATAGGTGATCGATCTGTTTCAGGATTAGTTGTTCGCGACCAAATGGTGGGGCCTTGGCAAGTGCCTGTAGCTGATTGTGCGGTTACTTGTTCTTCGTACTATAACTACACAGGTGAAGCAATGGCAATTGGAGAGCGCGCACCTATTGCTTTAATAGACGCGCCTGCTTCAGGACGAATGGCATTATCTGAAGCAATCTTGAATATATCAGCGGCACGTATCCTGAAGATCGAGGATATTAGTCTATCAGCTAATTGGATGGCAGCCTGCGGGATACAAGAGGAGGATGCAAAATTATATAATACTGTATCTGCTATTAGCCAATTATGTAAAGATTTAGGAATCTGTATTCCTGTTGGAAAAGATTCCCTATCAATGAGCACTGTGTGGTCAGAAAACAAAAAACAAAAAAAAGTATTAGCGCCAATATCTTTAAATATATCAGCTTTTTCAAGAGTCGCAGATGTTAGACAATCGTTGACACCGCAACTAATAAAAGATGATACATCAATATTATTATTTATAGATCTAGCAAAAGAGAAAAAACGACTTGGTGGTTCAGCTTTATGCCAAGTTTATAATGCAGTCAGTGACGAGACGCCAGATTTAGAAGATTCGGAAATATTACTATCGTTTTTCAAATCAATACAGATTCTTAACGAATCAGGTTTAATAAGTGCTTACCATGATCGCTCTGATGGTGGTCTTTTTGTGACCTTATGTGAGATGGCATTCGCAGGGAATACTGGTATTGATATTGATCTTGATTTAGATGGAGATTTAATTGAAAACTTATTTAATGAAGAACTTGGAGTAGTAATACAGATAAATAAAAGTGACGAAAGAAGTGTAAGAAAAACTTTTAAGCAAACTGGATTAAATGGAAAAAATATATATACAATTGGAAAAATTAATAACGAATATAAATTCAATCTTATATTTAATAAGAATCAAGTATTAAGTAATGAGATAAGTGAGTTTCATCGAAAATGGGCAGAAACTAGCTATCAATTACAATCATATCGAGATAATCCTATATCTGCTAAAGAAGAATTTGAAAGTATAGCTGATAAGAATGATCCTGGTATTTTCATCAATACGAATTTTGAAATAAAGGAAAATTCATTTCTTATTAATAAGGGTGAAAAACCAAAAATGGCTATACTTAGAGAGCAAGGAATAAACGGACAACTTGAAATGGCTGCTGCATTTGACCGAGCTGGATTCAACTGTATTGATGTTCATATGCAAGATTTGATAGATACAAATATTAAGCTTGATTCGTTTGATGGTTTGGCAGCTTGTGGCGGCTTCTCATATGGAGATGTACTTGGCGCGGGAGGTGGTTGGGCAAAAACAGTTTTGTATAACGAAAAGCTAAGAACAATGTTTGAGAATTTCTTTAACCGTAAAAATACAATTGGTCTTGGCGTATGCAATGGATGTCAAATGATGTCTCATCTTCGTGATTTAATACCAGGTGCAGATACATGGCCGGATTTTTTGCCAAATCTATCTGAGCAATTTGAAGCTAGGCTAGTAATGATTGAAGTTATGGAATCTAATTCTATATTTTTCAAAGATATGCAGGAATATCAAATTCCAATTGTGGTTGCGCATGGCGAAGGACGCGCCATCATGAGAACCGATAAAGATAAAGAATCTGCAGTTATGCGATATATTGACAACAATACTAAGGTTACTGAAAAGTATCCATACAACCCTAACGGTTCAAAAGATGGGCTAACAGCATTTACCAATGAAGATGGACGTTTTACCATTATGATGCCGCACCCAGAAAGGGTTTTTCTGACTAAACAATTTTCCTGGTTTCCCAACGAATGGAAAAATGAATATAGCCCTTGGATGAAATTTTTTCTTAATGCAAGAGAGTGGTTAAATTAAAAAATGATAATCACTGATAAAGAAAAAGAAGAATTTCGAAAAGCGGTTGGTAAAGTTACACCAATAAAGCAAAATAATATTAAAAATTCTGATAAACCTAAACCAGCACCATCTATAAGAGTCAATATAAAAGATAAAACCGAGAGTTATTATAAAATTAATGATATCAGCTCTACTGAAAGAAAAGTTGATGGAAATACTAGACTAAGTTTTTGTAGTGCCGGAGAAAATAATAAAAATTTCAAAAAACTAAATCAAGGAAAAATTAAATACGAAGATATATTAGATTTACATAGCTTGACAGTGAATGAGGCAAAGGAAAGGTTAGAGGTAATTCTTGACGATTGGAAACATCAAAATTTATCTTGCGTTCTAATTATCCATGGAAAAGGCTATGGTTCGAAAGATAATTCTCCAGTAATTAAAAATAAACTGAATCAATGGCTAAAAGAACATCCTATGGTTTGGGGATTTTGTTCTGCGCAACCTAAGGATGGTGGCACTGGAGCAATATATCTTTATTTTAAAAAGTAATACAAAAAATAATTATGAAGAATCGGGAATTAATAAAACAACAGCATGCGCTGAAATACCCTCACCACGACCAATAAAACCCATACCTTCAGTTGTTGTTGCTTTAATATTTAATAGTGAAATTTGACAATTTAAATCATCAGTTAGATTTTTCTTCATCGCAGGAATATGTTCCGCCAATTTTGGCTTTTCAGCTAAAATAGTAATATCCGCGTTAGAAATTAAAAATTTATGTTTTCTTATTAAATCTGCAATTTGCCGCAATAAGAGTCGACTATCAATATCTTTTAATAATGGATCTGTATTGGGAAAATGATTTCCAATATCTCCTAATCCTGTCGCACCAAGCAAGGCATCACACAGCGCATGAATAACTACATCTGCATCAGAATGACCATCAAGACCTTTGTCAAAAGGAATTTTGACTCCGCCTAGGATTAATGACCTTTCCTTTACAAGTGGATGAGCATCATATCCATGTCCAATTCGCATGCTTATTTTTCCTGACTAAGAAATAACTCTAAATGCTTGAGATCAACTTGATTAGTTATTTTAATATTATCATGTTCACCACGAATAAGTAGTGGTTTATGATTAGATAGCTCCATTGCCATTGCTTCATCTGTCACAAAAATATTCTCCTTGATTGTTTTCTGAAGAGCTAGATGGAGTTTTTTATATTTAAACATTTGAGGTGTCTGAGCATGCCAAATATATTTTCTATCGATTGTCTCTTCTATTTGATAATTATTATTTACTCTTTTTATTGTTTCAGAACAAGGTAATGCCAAAATTCCGCCAACACTACCCTGATGATTTAAATCAGTAACGAAACGGTCTATTGTTGAACTTGTAATACAGGGTCTAACAGCATCGTGGACTAACACCCAATCATCATCATCGGCTATCTCTTCTAATTTACATAAACTATTATAAACAGATTCATACCGCTCTTTCCCACCTATAACTTTTTTTATTTTATCATTTTTTGAAACCCCTAGTGTTGGCCAATATTGATCAGATTCTGACACAGCCACTAAAATACCACGCACATCTTTGCGACAAACAAATTTATCGAGTGTGTGCTCAATAATTGTTTTTCCAAGAGCCGATATGTACTGCTTTGGTATATCTATACCCATACGCTTACCAATCCCAGCTGCAGGCACGACTACCCAAAAATGGTTACTATATGACATGTTTTAGTTCGATTCAGATTGAACATCTGAATTATCAATAATCTGATAAAAAGTCTCACCATCTTTAATCATACCCATTTCACTACGAGCTATTTCTTCAATAGCTTCGTCTCCTTTTTTTAGATCAAAAACTTCTGCGGTTAATGATAAATTACGTTCTTTAAGAATCTCATTTTGATTTTTTATCTTTTCAATTTCTTCCTTAAGAAGATTTACTTCAGCCAAGCTTCCGGTTCCGTTCCATAAACGATACTGCAAAAGAATTAAAAGTAATAGCATGATTAAAGTTAAAAATTTCATAAGTACACCTAATGCAAATTATTTCCTTATATATTATATAAATACATTTTTTCCAGAATATGAGCTATTTTCTCCTAACTCATCCTCGATCTTCATCAGACGGTTGTATTTAGCGACACGATCAGATCGCGATAATGAGCCTGTCTTTATTTGGCCCGCTGATGTAGCAACAGCAAGATCTGAAATTGTTGTATCTTCCGTTTCACCAGATCGATGTGAAATTACAACACTATAGCCTGCTTCTTTAGCCATATTAATCGCATCTAGTGTTTCTGTTAGGGTACCTATCTGATTAACTTTTATTAAAATAGAATTAGCAATTCTTTTTTCAATTCCTTCTTGGAGTATTGCTGTATTAGTGACAAAAAGATCGTCGCCGACTAATTGAATATTTTTACCATGAACCTCGGTTAATAATTTCCAGCCATCCCAATCATCCTCAGCCATACCATCCTCTACTGTCACGATTGGATATTTAGAAAACCATGGAGTTAAATACTCTAAAAACTCTTTAGAATTTAATTTTAATTTTTCAGATTCAATATTATATAATCCATCTTTATAAAATTCAGAACTGGCAACATCTAAACCTAGCAGTATATCATCGCCCGCTTTGTAACCAGCTTTTGTAATTGCCTCAAGGATGACCTCAATTGCTTCTTCATTCGATGATAAGTTTGGTGCAAAACCACCTTCATCTCCAACAGTTGTACTAAGATTTTTTTTTGATAGAACTGATTTTAAAGAATGAAAAATTTCTGTTCCGTATCTTACCGCCTCTCTTATATTTGACGCACCAACTGGTAAAATCATGAATTCTTGGAGATCTACACTATTATCCGCATGCGCGCCGCCATTAATAATATTCATCATAGGTACGGGCATTTCAAATGGTCCCTCACCACCAAGATACTTATAGAGCGGAAGGTTATTTTCATTAGCTGCTGCATGAGCGGTTGCCATTGATACCGCCAGAATTGAATTCGCACCAAGATTCTTTTTATTTAAGGAGCCATCTAGATCGATCATTATTTGATCGATTTCTTTTTGTTTTGAAACTTCTTTTCCCAATAATGCGGGACTAATTAACTCATGAATATTTTTTACTGCTGTGAGAACACCCTTTCCCATAAATCTAGAGTTATCTTCATCGCGTAACTCCAAAGCCTCTCTAACACCAGTGGAAGCACCAGACGGAACCATTGCGCTACCAATTGAACCAGTTTTTGTATGAACCTCTGCTTCTATTGTGGGGTTGCCTCTTGAATCTAAGATCTCACGAGCAATAATATTATTGATAATTGACATTGTACGAATTCTCCAAATACTAAATTATTTTTTTATTTTTAGATCAATGCTCTTCAATGTTTCTAGAAGTATTTTCATTTCTTTTAAAGGCCATGAGTTCGGACCATCACTCAATGCTTTGTCTGGATTTGGGTGAGTTTCCATAAATATACCGGAAACACCAACAGCAACTGCGGCACGGGCTAATGCGGGAACATATTCACGCTGTCCACCTGAAACTTTTCCAGCACCTCCAGGCATTTGTACTGAATGAGTCGCATCAAATATTACTGGGGCACCTGTTTCTCTCATAATCACCATTGAACGCATATCAGATATTAAATAATTATAACCAAAAGAAGTACCGCGTTCACAAACCATAATTTTATCATTTCCAACGGCACGAGCTTTAGCAACAACATGTATCATGTCCCATGGCGCAAGAAATTGTCCTTTTTTTATATTTACAGGCAACCCTGTTTTAGCAACAGCTTCAATAAAGTTCGTTTGTCTACATAAAAAAGCTGGCGTTTGAAGTATATCAACGACCGTTGAGACCTCATTTAGTGGTGTATCTTCATGAACATCAGTCAAAACAGGGACATCAACTTTGCTTTTTACTTCCGATAGGACTTTAAGTCCTTCCTCAATACCAGGCCCCCTATAACTGTCGTGAGAGCTACGGTTAGCTTTATCAAATGAAGACTTATAGATAAATGGAATCTCTAATTGAGATGTTAATTCTTTTAATTCGCCTGCAACATCTATACACAATTGCTCGCTCTCAATAACACATGGCCCAGCGATTAAGAAGAACGGATGTTCTGGACCTACTTTAAAATTACATAGCTGCATTTTTAGTAATCCTTAATCCAGATAGTTTATATTTTAACGCTGCATTCACATAACCTGTAAATAGTGGATGGCCATCTCTTGGTGTAGAAGTAAATTCTGGATGAAATTGACAACCAACGAACCAAGGGTGATTAGGAAACTCTATAATCTCAACTAATTCATTATCAACCGAGTTACCAGCGATAGTCATTCCCACTACCTCCAATTTATCTTTATATTTATTATTGAATTCATAACGATGACGGTGTCTTTCGGTAATATTAATACTTTTGTATAAGCTGCTTACTAAACTTCTTTCAATAAGCTTACATTCTTGCCCACCCAATCGCATAGTGCCACCGAGATCAGAACCTTTAGAACGTTTTTCTTTAGTTCCTTTAGCATCCTGCCATTCTGTAATTAATGCGATAACAGGATGTTCTGTTTCCTTATTAAATTCGGTACTATCTGCATTACGAAGCCCTGCTAAATTTCGAGCTATCTCAATCACAGCAACCTGCATTCCTAAGCATATACCAAGATAAGGTATATTATTTTCTCTCGCATATTTCACAGCATTTATTTTGCCTTCAATTCCGCGATTGCCGAACCCCCCGGGAACTAAAATAGCGTCCATATTTTGCAAGCAACTCATATCATTTTTTTGGATTTCTTCTGAATCAATGTAATTAATATTAATTTTTGTTCTTGCTTGTATGCCAGCATGGATTAGTGCTTCTGAAAGGGATTTATAGGAATCAGCTAAACCAATATATTTTCCAACCATTGCTATATTAACTTCATCCTTAGGGTTATCAATAGCATCAACAACATTATTCCATTCAGCTAAATTAGCTTTTGGCAAATCTAGATTAAATTTTTTGATCACAATCTCATCAAGATTTTGATCATGCAACACCTTAGGTATTTTATAGATACTATCAACATCAAACGCTGAAATAATTGCTGATTGTTCAACATTTGTGAATAATGCCATTTTATTTTTTTCATTTTCCGGAATATCTTGATCTGTACGGCATACAAGACAATCAGGTTGTATACCTATGGAGCGCAATTCTTTAACAGAGTGTTGTGTTGGTTTTGTTTTAATTTCGCCAACAGCAGAAATATAAGGAACGAGAGTCAGGTGTATAAATAATGTGTTTTCTGGTCCTAATTCAATTCTTAATTGCCTTATCGCCTCAAGAAAAGGTTGTGATTCAATATCGCCAACCGTACCACCAATCTCAACCATTGCAATGTCTGAATTTTTAGCGCCTTCTTTAATGCATTCTTTTATTTCATCTGTAATATGAGGTATCACTTGCACGGTTGCGCCAAGGTAATCGCCTCTCCTTTCCTTTAAGATAACGTTTTGATAAATACGTCCCGTCGTAAAATTATTTTTTTTGCGCATCTTTGTTCGAACAAATCGTTCATAATGACCCAAATCTAGATCTGTCTCTGTTCCATCATCAGTAACATAAACTTCTCCATGCTGGAATGGGCTCATCGTTCCCGGATCAACATTAATATAAGGGTCGAGCTTCAAAAGTGTAATATTTAGTCCTCGCGCCTCTAAAATTGCTCCTAGAGAAGCTGAAGCAATACCTTTACCAAGTGAAGAAACTACTCCTCCCGTAATAAAAATATAACGCGTCATAGTGTATTGCCTTTAAAAAGCATAATTTTAGGGGGTATTATTTTGTTCAGTCCTGATGAACTGATTATTTGGGTGAATGGTGTCCTAAATAATTTCATATTCAGGGATATTGATACTATCAGAATTGACTTAAGGATACCATCCTATAAAAATCACGTAGCCGTTCATAAAAAATATTTTAAAAAAACGCTACTTTTTCTTTCTTTTAGGCGAAAGTTAATAGTGAATCTGATGGCAAACCGTTAAAATAGGCGAATATATTCACTACTTAAAATAACAATTAAACAGTGAACAGGAAAATTTTCATAATGATAACTTTTTGTATTTTCTGATATTTTTTAGGAGAGTCGGGATGTCTGATATTGAAATTGCTCAAAAAGCGAAAATGAAGCGTATTGTTGAATTAGCTCATGATCAATACGGAATCGAGAGTGAGCATCTTGAGCCATATGGTCACTATAAAGCGAAATTATCTTTAGACTACATTGATAGTTTAAAAGGTAGTCCGAATGGGAAATTAATCTTAACCACGGCAATCAGCCCAACACCAGCGGGTGAAGGAAAAACAACTACGACAGTTGGTCTGGGTGATGCAATGAATAGAATTGGAAAAAAAACGATGATTTGTTTACGCGAACCATCACTTGGACCATGTTTTGGTGTTAAAGGTGGTGCAGCCGGAGGAGGTTATGCGCAAGTTGTGCCTATGGAGGATATAAATTTACACTTCACGGGCGACTTTCATGCGATAACATCGGCGCACAATCTTCTATCTGCTATGGTCGATAATCATATTAATCATGGTAATAAACTAAATATTGATCCTCGTCTAGTTTCATGGAAACGTGTTCTAGATATGAATGATCGTGCTTTAAGAAAAATAATTAATTCACTCGGAGGAACAGCAAATGGTTTTCCTAGAGAAGATGGTTTTGATATAACTGTTGCATCCGAAGTTATGGCTATATTTTGTCTTGCAACCTCATTAGAGAATTTGAAAGAACGCCTAGGTAATATTGTAGTTGGCTATACGAAAGGAGATCGAAAACCAGTGCATGCACGAGAACTTAATGCAAATGGCGCAATGGCTGCATTACTCAAAGACGCAATTAAACCAAATTTTGTTCAAACATTAGAAAATAATTTAGCTGTAGTTCACGGCGGTCCATTTGCAAATATCGCACACGGTTGTAATAGTGTTTCTGCTACACAAGCTGCATTAAAATTAGCCGACTATGTAATTACTGAGGCAGGTTTTGGAGCAGATTTGGGTGCTGAAAAGTTTTTTGATATTAAATGTCGAAAGGCAGGTCTAGAACCCAGTGCGGTCGTGCTCGTCGCCACGATTCGCGCACTTAAATATCATGGCGGTGTCGATAAAGACGAACTCAACAGTGAAAATCTTGGGGCTCTTGAAAAAGGGATGGTTAATCTCGAAAGACACTTCAATAATATGCAAAATAATTTTGGTCTTCCCTGTATTATTTGCATAAATCATTTTGTTAATGATACTGATGCTGAAGTCGAACTACTTAAGTCTAAAGCTGAGTCAATGGGTGCAAAAGTAGTAATTTCAAAACATTGGGCTGATGGTGGAGCTGGAGCTGAGGACTTGGCGAAAACTGTAGTTGATGTCGTTGATAATCACTCGGGGAAACATAAATATGTCTACGAGGACAATATTTCGTTATGGGATAAAATAGAAGCGATTGCCACAAAGGTCTATGGAGCAGGAGAAATTACAGCTCCACCAAATGTTCGCGCACAAATAGATAAATTAAATGAAGACTACGGTGATTACCCTGTATGTATTGCTAAAACTCAAATGTCTTTTTCAGCCGATCCAACAGTTAGGGGAGCACCTAGTGGGCATACTGTAGCGATTACCGAAGCACGTCTTGCGAGTGGAGCCGGTTTTATTGTTGTCATTGCAGGAAACATGATGACTATGCCAGGACTGCCTAAAATACCGGCCGCTGAAAAAATAGATGTTGATAGTGATGGCAAAATTACCGGTCTTTTTTAAAAAAAAACTATTAAGATAAAAAAGGACGCAATGCGTCCTTTTTTTATGGAACAAATTAAAAAATCTTTCCTCTTGTCATAGAAAAATATAGGCCTGGGATACATAAAAGTGCAGCAATAATAAAAACTATGTGGATTGCTTCTTGCAGATTTATATAATTATCTTGATTGATTTCGACAGAACCTATGATTAAGGCAAAAATCAGTGTCACTAATATCATGCTACTCATCTGTCCGATGATCCGCATTGTTGCCATAGCTCCAGTTGCACTTCCGTAAAATTTCTTTTCAACCGAGCCCATAATTGCATTTACATTTGGTGGTGAAAATAAACTAAAACCAAGGCCTGTAATAATAAGAGAAAAGATTAGATAAATTAGCTCTGAATCAATTCGTAAATTAGACAGCATAATTAAACCGCAGCATGTAATTGCCATACCAAGAGTTGACAAATATCTAGGCTCAAACTTATCTGATAGCCTTCCTGCAATAGGTGAAAATATCGCCATCGTTAATGGCTGACACATCATGATCATCCCAGCAGTTGTAGCGGATAATCCTTTTAAGTATTGTAAAAAAAGGTTTACTTGTATGACATTAGCAAACGTTGCGGTATAAATTATTAAAGATGCAATACAAGAAAAAGTAAAAATACGATTTGTATAAAATAGTGAGACATCGAAGATAGGATGCTTATGTTTTTTCTCAAAGAAAAAGAAAAGTATAAACCCCGCTAATGAAAGTAAAATAAGAATCAAACTTAAAGAAGAAGGCAAAAATGAAACTCCTAAACAAATAGTAAGAATTGATAGCATATAAAGAATCGACCCAAATAGATCAAAGCTACCCCTATCCTCAGACAACCATTCATCTTTCACATAGAAAAGACCTATAAATAATGCTACTACTGCAAGTGGTAAATGTACTAAAAAGCTTGCGCGCCAACCGAATAGATCCACCATATAACCACCTATAAGCGGACCGGCTGTTAAACCAAAATATATAGCAGACACAGTCAAACCAATCGCATAACCACGTTTTTCTGGAGGAAAAATAGACGAGATTATCGCTACTTGAGTTGCATACAACATTGCAGCGCTAACACCTTGTAAAAAACGAGCCACTATTAGTGCAATTCCATTATCGGCAAATGAGGCAATGATTGATGTTACGATTACGCAACTTGTCCCAATTAAAAATATTTTTTTTCTTCCCACCATGTCAGCAATACGTCCAAAAATTAAAACAAACATCGCGCTTGCCGTAAGAAAAGCCATAGGAATCCAACATAATAAAACTGCATTTATTGATAGTGCCTTTGCAATGGATGGAATTGCAACATTAACAGCTGATAACATAAGAGGTGTTGTAAACGCATTTAATAAAACCATAATTAGCGTAATGCGCTGTATAGGGTTTTCTATAATTGATGCTTTCATGTATGTAAGGGTATTTTATGATAGTGTTGATTTCAACTAAACAAAAAAAATTAAATATAACACATGAATCAATTTGAAAAATTCTGGGTACTTTTGGTCGATGCTTTATGGGGTTTGCCACTTGTTATCTTCATACTTATTACTGGTATCTATTTTTCATATATATCAGGCTTAAGACCATTGATAGGTTTTAGGCATGCTTTTTCGGTTATTTTTGGTAAATATAATGAGAAAACCTCGCCAGGAGAAGTATCTCATTTCCAAGCGTTAATGGTCGCCCTTTCAGGAACAATTGGAATGGGAAATATTGCTGGTGTGGCTATCGCTATCAATATGGGTGGTGCGGGTGCAATATTCTGGATGTGGATTGCCGGTTTGTTTGGCATGATAATTAAATTTTTTACTTGTACGCTTTCTTGTTTATATCGAAAAAAAGATGAAAATGGTATAGAGCAAGGTGGACCTATGTATTTCATAGAATGCGGCCTTGGTAAACGCTTCAAATTACTTGCAATACTATTTGCATTAGGTGGATTGATTGGATGTATTCCAATGTTTCAAGTCAATCAGCTTGCCTCATTTGTACATAGTGAATTTTCAATTTCACCTATTAATACTGGTATTTTATGTCTTCTAATTATCGGATTTGTAATATTGGGCGACATTAAAAGAGTTGGTATGACCGCTGCGAGAATTGTTCCCTTTATGTTTATTATTTATTTAATAAGTAGCTTTGTTGTAATAATAATTAATATTAATGAGGTTCCAAAAGTCTTAGGAGATATCTTTAGTTCTGCATTTGGAATGAATGCCATTAGCGGTGGTGCAACTGGGCTTATTTTTAAAGAAGTTCTCGTCACTGGGATTAAACGTGCTATTTTTTCAAATGAAGCTGGTGTAGGTACTGAGGCGATGGCGCATGGTGCTGCTAAAACAAAAGAGCCAGTGCGCGAAGGACTGGTAGCTATGCTTGGTCCATTTATTGATACTCATATCGTATGCACATGCACAGCTCTGGTTATATTAACCTCGGGCATCTCTACATCTGAAAGTGGAATTATCGCGACAGCAATGTCTTTTAATCAGGCCCTTCCTAATATCGGAAACATGATTGTTTATTTAGTATTTTCGTTGTTTGCAATTTCGACAATGATTACTTATTCGTATTATAGTCTCAAATGCGCGCGCTATCTATTTGGGAAAAAAATTGGTGATAAATATATATATGTTTATTTAGTAATTATACCACTAAGTACAATATGGACACAGACAACAATTATTAATATTATTGATTGTATGTTTGCTTTGATGATTTTTCCAACTTTGCTCTCAACGATATTATTGGCAAAAAAAGTCACTAGTGAAATGAATATCTACTTTGATAAGCTTAAATCACTTCAATAGATATTATTGAGCCCTCAAGATTGATTAACGACACGAATATACTCATTTTTAGCCTCGCGACTGGTACCAACTAATAAACGGCATACTCCTTTACTATCCTTTTCTACAAAACCCTTAGCCTCAATTCTCTCTCCTTTTTTTGCCTGACCAGTATAAGTTGCGGTGTAACAGACGATTTCTTTAATAGTATCGTGATCTATTGAATACCTCACGGGGAAATCATAAGCATAACCATCATCTGTTACGACTGATAAAATTTTTTCTTGACCAATTTTTTTATAAGGTCCGCTCTCTTTGTATCTTTCAGATTTGCTCGGGATTGCACTAATATCAACCTTGCTTTTGCCAAAAATAAATTTGTTATATTTTCTTATTTCATGGAAATAAAAATCTCTAAAACTCAGTGCACAGTCACGTCGTTCATAAGCATCTCTCCACATCACTTGATTGAGTGCACTAAGCTGCCCTGTAGATAATGAAAATCTTATATGTTTTCTAATTTCAAGGAATACTTCACGGCTATATATAACAATATCAATATCTGAATCTTCATTATGCGCATCCAGCATTACTGAACCCGTGATACCTATTTTATCGGTCTTACAACCTATACTTTGTAAATATTTAATAGCACCTATAGCATCCCTTTTTTTATTATCAATTTTCTTTTTATTTAATAATCGATTTACTGTCTCTTCTGGGTAATATATTTTTTTTACCATGCTAATTGGAACACCATGTAGCTTAATATCAGTATAGGTGCTACTAAATTGAAACTCCGGATAGTATTTTGTAATAATTTCATCCGCTTCTTTTGTAGTAAGCTTACGTATGCTCGTATTATCTTTTATATAGCGCAGAAATGTTAATGCATGATTATCTTCCTGGAATTGATTGACTACAGCAAAGAATAATTTATCATCAATAACAATGAAGTCTTTTGGTCTGATTCTCATCACTTAGTTTTACTCATTTATCAAAAAAAAATCAGGTAGCTACAAGATGCTAATCTATAAGTAGATTTAAATAAACTTACCCTGTCCAACCTAATCCCGATGAGATACAATTTATTGATAATAATAAAGGTATAAGATCATCAGTTATTTCATCTCCCTTATTTCGTTGACGAAATTCTTCAATCAATTTAATTTGCTCGAGTCCAGCTTGATGTAAAACAGGTGAGCGACGATTCAGCTTTCGACTAAACTTTTTAAAACGTTGAGACAATTTTTCCTCGCCGGTAATCTCTAAAATTACTTCTTTCGTTAATTTATATTCTTTACTAATCATATTAAAAATATTTTTTCTTATAACTTCATCTTCAACAAGCTCTGAATATGCTTCACAAATATCAAAATCTATAAGTGATAATGTTTTTTCTGTCTCATCAACAATTAGGCGAAATAAGCGAGATTCTATAAACATCTTTTTAATTAATTTTCTACCATTATTGCCGTGTTTATTTGTAAACTCTTTTATTGCGGTACCAACACCATACCATCCAGGAACAAGATGCCTATTTTGAGTCCACGCAAAAACCCAAGGAATGGCTCTTAAATCATCTAGCGACTTTGTCCCAGTTCTTCTTGCAGGCCTTGAGCCAATATTCATTTTAGCAAGCTCTTCAACTGGACTTGCAGCACTATAATAATCGACTAAGCCATTTGATTCGGCGAGCTCTCGATATTTTTTAAATGCTAAACTAGATAAAGATTCCATAGTACTATCAAAATCTGAATTAGGCTTTAATTGCTCTTCATCAAGTGATCTCAAAGTATGCTGAAACACGCTCGCAGCAAGTAATTCCATTTGGTACTGCGCAGTCCCCTCGTTTGCATATTTTGATGAAACTACTTCTCCTTGCTCTGTAATTCGCATTTGTCCGTGAACGGAACCAGCGGGCTGTGCTGCAACAGCAATACCAGTTGGTGCACCACCACGACTCACTGAGCCGCCACGTCCATGAAAAAAGGAAATTGGAATGCCAGCCTCATCACCAACTTTGGTTAGGCTTGCTTGCGCTCTATTTAATTCCCAATTAGCAGTAAAATAACCACCATCTTTATTAGAATCAGAATAACCAATCATAACTTCCTGAATACCAGTTTTTTGTTTAATTGTTTTGCTAATAATTGGTACTGCTAACAACTCTTTAACTATCATTGGTCCAGTTCTTAAATCCTCAATAGTTTCGAATAAAGGAACAATAGACAACCGTGAATATTCTTTTTCATTTTCACCAGAAAAAACCCCGGTAATTTTTGCCAGAAAATAAACACCCAATATATCGCTTACGGTTTGAGTCATGCTCAAAATAAAATTACCAAACGCCTCGCTATCAAGCTTATCCATCATTTGTGCGACCATTTCAAAAAGACCTAATGTAGATGCCGATGATTCGTCTAAATTTGAGAAAGTTGGTATGGCATCAAGTGGTTTCTCAAGCTCTTCTAGTAACCATTTTTTCCACTCATCGCTACTGGGCGATGGAGGTTCCTCGCCATTTTTCATGGCAGTCCATATAGCAGACAAAGTATGATTAATCGAATCTGAATTTTCTCTTAAATCGAGACGAACTGTACAAAATCTAAATGACTCCGCCTCCTGTACTAACGGATTCACTAATAAATTTGATAGCTGCTCACAATCGGACTCTAGTAAGCCTTCAGAAAGATGTTTAAGATCTAGTATAAAATCATCTGCGTTCAAATAGCTAATGGCGCTGTAATGCCCCTCTTCTTCGTTCTCTAATGTCCCACGCAATTTTATTAACATACAGCTTAAAAATTGACGAAAAACCTCTCCTGGATTTCTAGTAGATATTGATTCAAGTTCCTCAATATTTTCAAGAATAGTCTTAAGATGTTTTTCGAATTTTTTTGATAATTTTATACTTTCTCGAGAAACACTTAGCTTTTCAACTAAGATTTCAATAGATTCAATATAATAATTTAAGATTATCTGACGATTTTTCAAAAGGCTTTCCTTAGTTACGTTATTAGTAACATAAGGATTGCCATCACGATCTCCGCCTATCCATGATCCAAATTTAAAAAAAGGAGGTATTAAAAAATTTTTACCAGGGTAACTTAGGCTTAAAGCCCATTTAAGTTTTTCATGAGTTTCAGAAACTCGCTTAAATAATGATTGCTCAAAAAAATGTAGACCCCAAATAATTTCTTGCTCAACAGTAGGTTTTTCTAATCTTAATTCTCCAGTTAACCAAAGCAAATCTATCTCGTCGTGTAGTGATGATATAAGCTTTTCTCTTTCACGTTGTGTCCACCGTGATGCTTCAATTCGGTAAAGTAATACATATATTCTACGATGAATCTCAAGAACTGTTACTCTCTTTGCTTCAGTTGGATGGGCTGTAATTGTAGGGCAGATATTAGCGATATCGAGCAAATTTTGAATTTCATTACTACTAATTTTCAATTCACTTGCTTGCTTAAAGACGCTTGCAAATGTTCCGGGAACATCCTCTAATCCGTATTCTTTTTCTGCTAAACGACGACGACGCATCGCAGTATTTTCCTCTGCAACATTCAATAACTGAAACCATATACCCCAAGCTTGCAGGGTATCCAAAAGCATTGCGGGATTATCAGAAGGAAGGGGTAATTCTCCTTTGAAATAAGGAATTACATCACTATTGCGATGTTCAATTACTTTGGTGAGTTGTTCGGTCAAGAGCCCTACAACTTCTTTTGCATATGTTGCAGAAATTGTATCTAATGAGTGCTCATTAAAACCGGCCTTAGCCGATGTCATAAATAACCTTTGCTGTTTACAATTTTAAGCGACACGATCACCAGGCTCATTTCCATCAAAAAATGCTTTTACATTTTCTAACGAACGTAACCCCATCGCAACCCTAGTTTCAGTAGTTGCGCTTCCTAAATGTGGGATAAGAACTACATTATTCATACCGAGTAATTCCTCTGTGACTAACGGTTCTTTAGCATAAACATCTAAACCTGCTCCAGCTATAACATTATTTTTTAATGCCTGAACTAACGCAGCTTCATCAACAACATCTCCACGAGCTGTATTTATAAGGAATGCCGAATCTTTCATTAATTCAAAACGCTCTTTATTCAATAAATTAGTATTATCACCTCCGCCCGGACAATGAAGTGTTACAAAATCAGAATCCTTAAGAACATCCTCTAAAATATTAAATTTAGTTGCATTAAATTTTTCAATAATTTCATCCGATGGTGGGTATGGGTCATAAAAATTTATCTTCATACCAAAACCAAAATGGGCTTTTTGAGCGACCGCTTGTGCGATTCTACCGAAACCTATAAATCCAAGCTTTTTTCCAGTTACTTTTGTTGACAACATATGCGTTGGACACCAACCAGTCCATTCTTTATTACGAACCAGTCTCTCTCCCTCACCAATTCGTCGAGCAACAGACAATAGAAGAACCATTGCTATATCAGCTGTGCAATCTGTTAACACATCGGGAGTATTAGTTACTATAACACCCGCTTGTTTTGCAGCATCTGTATCAATATTGTTATAACCAACTCCAAAATTAGCAACAATTTTACATTTACGATTCTTAACACTAAATATATCGGAGTCAATTTGAAGGTCTGAGACAGTTGGGCATATGGCATCTGCTTCACACATCGCCTCTTTAAGTTCATCAATAGACATTTTATGATCGTCTTCGTTAACAACAGCATCGAAAAGTTCTTTAGCTTTAGCCTCTGCTTCATCTGGCCATTTTCGTGTAAGGACAACTCTTGGTTTACTCACTTCGTTTTAATCTCCATTTGCGTCTAGCTAGCTTTGTCTAATACGCCCTTAACAATAGGTGCGAATGACGATGGGTTAGGGACAACACTTACACCACATTCCTGCAATATCTCAACTTTTTCTGCTGCACTCTCCCCTACTGCTGAAATAATTGCACCTGCGTGACCCATGCGACGTCCTTTAGGTGCTGTCAGTCCTGCAATATAACCAATGACGGGCTTTTTCATATTTTCTTTTGCCCACATAGCCGCTTCCACCTCTTGAGGACCGCCTATTTCGCCAATAATAACAACCGCTTTGGTTTCGTCATCTTGCTCAAAAAATTCTAAGTGATCTTTAAATGAACTACCATTAATTGGATCACCGCCAATACCTACGCTTGTGGATATACCGATACCTGCTTCTTTCATTTGCGAGGCAGCTTCGTAACCTAAAGTTCCAGAACGACCAATGAGCCCAATATTACCTGGCATATATATATGGCCTGGCATTATGCCCATCATACTTTTTCCAGGACTAATTGAGCCCGCACAGTTTGGGCCCGTTAAAATCATCTTTTTATCCGCTTTGTATCGACGCATGTAACGCTTGACGCGAATCATATCCTGAGATGGGATGCCGTCAGTAATTGCAACACAAAACTTAATTCCTGCATCTGCAGCTTCCATAATACTGTCTGCGGCAAATGGTGGGGGTACAAAAATAATACTAGCTTCTGCTTCTGTCGCCTCGACAGCTTCTTTCATTGTATTAAACACTGGTTTATCTAAATGCTGCATTCCACCTTTACCTGGTGTCACGCCACCAACAACATTAGTTCCATACTTGATCATATCAGCAGAGTGAAAGGAACCAATTTGTCCTGTAAAGCCTTGCACCAAAACTTTAGTCGTCTCTTTTAAATGAATTGCCATAATATTCCTCTTTTATTTACTGTTCTCTTTCCACGCAGCAACTGCTTTATCAGCGGCCTCTTTAAGTGTTTGAGCCATAATAAGTGGCAAGCCACTATCCTTTAACATTTTCGTACCCTGTTCAACATTGGTACCAGATAACCTAACAACAACTGGCAACTTTAATTCAATTTTTTGAACAGCTTGAATTATACCTTCCGCTACCCAATCGCACCGATTAATACCTGCAAAAATATTTATTAAAATACATTTAACGTTATCGTCAGATAATACGAGATTGAAAGCTTTACTCACACGTTCTGGAGAAGCACCGCCACCGATATCAAGAAAATTAGCAGGCTCTCCGCCTGCATGCATAATCATGTCCATGGTTGCCATAGCCAAACCAGCACCGTTAATAATACAACCTATGTTGCCATCTAATCCGACATAACTTAACCCTCGATCAGCGGCATTCATTTCGCGAATATCTTCTTGCGACTTATCCCTCAATTCTGAAATATTACTATGGCGAAAAAGCGCGTTATCATCAAAACCCATCTTCGCATCAACTGCTAATATATTTCCTTCTTTTGTTACGACCAGTGGATTTATCTCTACCATATTTGCATCAAGATCTCTCATTGCACGATAACACCCAAGAATAGTTGTTACTGCTTGATTAACCTGTGACTTATCTAAGCCCAATGCAAAAACAATTTCGCGTGCTTGAAATGGCTGCATACCCACAGCTGCTTCAACTGCAATCTTTACAATTGAATCTGGTTTTTCAACTGCTAGTTGCTCAATTTCCATTCCGCCTTCAGCTGATGCAACAACTGTTACGCTTTCTTTTTGTCTATCTAAGACAAAAGCCATATATATTTCACGATCTATATTACAACCAGCTTCAACATATAGTCGGTGGCAAACCTTTCCTTGTGGTCCTGTTTGGTGTGTCACTAATTTTTTTCCAAGCAATTCTTCGGCTGCCTTCGAGACTTCGTCTTCATTTTTACAAACTTTGATGCCTCCTGCTTTACCACGCGCACCTGAATGAATTTGAGCTTTAACAACCCAGGTATTACCACCTATCTCTGTTGCACGATAAGCTGCTTGCTCAGGGCTGTATGCTAATCCCCCATTTGCAATTGGAACACCATACTCAGAAAGTATTTCTTTTGCTTGATATTCATGGATATCCACTAGTTACATACTCCTTATAATTTATTTTTTCTCATTAAATTTATTACTTTGTTTTTGCGGCAATTTGATCGGCTTGTGCAATTACATTCCTTGCCATACGCTCTGATGCAATATCAATCATTTTACCATCGAGTTGTGCTGCACCTTTACCAGCTTTTGCTGCTTCATCAAGAGCTTCTAATACTCGACGAGCACGTGTCACTTCTGCATCAGGTGGTGACATCACTTCATTGGCTAAAGGTATTTGTTTTGGATGAATAGCCCATTTACCCTCGTAGCCTAAAGCTGCAACACGTCTTGCTGCCGCTCTAAATGCCTCATCATCGCTAAAATCACCAAATGGTCCATCAATAGCACGAAGTCCAAAAGCACGACATGCAGTAAGCATATTTACTTGTGCAGCATGCCACTGATCATTTAGCGCGCCATCACAAACATAGTCTGGATTTAAACCGCCAATAACTGTTGTTCGAGAACGCATGCTAGCTGCATAATCTGCGACACCGAAATGCAATGCCTCTAATCGAGGGCTTGACTGTGCGATAGACATAACATTTGCGCCACCTAAAGCAGTTTCAATTAAACACTCTAATCCAATCTTTTTCTTTAGCCCTTTTGCTGTTTCAATTTGAGTAACAAGCATATCAATTGCATATACATCTGCTTCAGTACCAACTTTTGGAATCAAAATCGTATCCAGATTATCGCCAGCTTGTTCTAAAATATCGACAACATCTCTATACATATAATGTGTATCTAATCCATTAATTCGAACAGACACGGTTTTACTGTTCCAATCAATTGTATTTAGACCTTCAATTATATTTTTTCGAGCCTGCTCTTTATCGTCAGGGACAACAGCATCCTCGCAATCCAAAAATACAAAATCTGCATTGCTTTTAGCAGCTTTTTCAAACATTTCTGGGCTTGAACCTGGAACAGCTAGTTCACTTCGTTGCAAACGTGGGTGTGCTTGTTCATATTGTTTAAAACTCATTTATTGGTCCTCAAAAAATTATAAATTACGGCAATTTTTAATGATCGATTTTTTATATATTAAAGTTAAGTAAGATTAACGAATACACATTTCAACTTTTAAAATAACTTTCTACATTCTATTACTGTAGAAGTTTAAAAATGCTAATGCATTTGTTTTTTCTAAAATTTATTAAGTATTTACTTTATTTTAGGTGTTGCTGTTTTGCGTAAATATTCTTGCGCAGCGGCAACTCCAGAACCCAAATCTATTGGGTAATTTAAATCTTTCATTGCCATTTCTGCCCCAGTTATTGGCGTTAAAATCATTAACTCATTCATATCTCCTAAATGACCAATACGAAAAGCTTGGCCGGCTATTTTTGCTAAGCTAATTGATAATGCTAAGTTGTAATAATTATAAGCATGCCTAACAACCTCATTACCATCAAAACCTTCTGGAACCTTAACGGCAGTAACAGTATCTGAATACCATTTCTCATCCTTAGCAATTGGCGTCATACCCCAAGCTTTTACCGCTGCACGAACAGCGTTAGCCATTCGGTTATGACGAATGAAGACGTTTTCTAACCCTTCTTCCATCAACATATTCACAGACTCACGTAAACCTCGAAGTAAATTCATAGGTGGAGTGTATGGAAAATAACCTAGATCATTTGTTTTAATTTGGTCATTCCAATCAAAGAATGTTTTTGGAAGATTTGCATTTTCTCTGCATGCTAGTGCCTTTTCACTCGCACATACAATTCCCAAACCAGTTGGAAGCATAAATCCCTTTTGTGACCCTGATACACAAAGGTCAACACCCCAATCGTCCATACAAAAATCAATTGATGCTACAGAACTCACGCCGTCAACAAATAATAATGCTGGATGATTACAAGCATCGAGTGCTTTACGTACACCAGCTATATCAGATGCAACACCTGTCGCGGTTTCATTTTGGGTTGCGAAAACCCCTTTAATTTCATGATTTTTATCAGCTGCCAAAATTTCAGCATATTTTTCAACTGGAACGCCTTCCCCCCAATCTACTTCTATAGCTTGAACATCCAAACCCCACCGCTGACAAAGATCGATCCATAGATTTGAAAAGTGCCCGAAGCCTGACATTAGTACTTTATCGCCCGAACTAAGTGTATTCGATACGGCTGATTCCCAGCCGCCTGTTCCCGAAGCAGGAAAAATGAAAACGCGACCATTTTTTGTTTTGAAAATCTTTTTTAGATCTTCGTATAACGGTTTTGTAAATTCTGGTAAATCCATAGCACGCATGTCTTCTTGTTCAACATACATTGCGTTCTGAATTCGTCTTGGGACATTTGTTGGTCCAGGAATAAATAAAAAATTACGTCCGGGCATGATCTACAGCCTCCAGGTTTCTTAAAATTAATATTAAATTGTTATTTTCTAAAAACTTCATGTAGCACGTGAAAATGCAGTACATCCATATTTATTATTTTTCTATTTTATTAGATTTTGTGCATTGCAACATTTATTGCAAAAACACTACAACAATTTCAGGCCGCGTAGTGTACCTAAAAAGTGGGCTTCAAATCCATGTTGGTTTTTATTATTTTTTGTTATTTTACTAGTAAAAATGGTTTTTATGGCTTTATATCTAGCTTTCCGTACTTTAAGAATGATAAAAAATATACTCAGAGCACTCGCTCCAAAGCAGCAATTAAATCGGAAACATCCTCAAGACCTATAGAGAGGCGGATTAAATTGGGATGAATCCCGGACTCTTTTTGCTGTTCTTCAGTCAATCTATGGTGTGTCGTTGTGGCTGGATGTGTAATTGTGCTTTTTGTATCTCCTAGGTTTGCTGTAATTGAAAAAATATCAATTGAATCGATCAATTTCCATGCTCTTAATTTATCACCATTAATTTCAAAACTTACGATGCCACCAAATCCATACTGCTGCGTTTTTGCTAATTCATGCTGAGAATGAGATTTTAAACCTGGATAAAAAACATTTTCTACGGACTTTTGATTTTCCAACCATTCTGCGATTTTTAATGCGTTTTCAGAATGAGCTCGCATACGAATTGACAAAGTTTCTAACCCCTTTAAAAAGACCCAGGCGTTAAATGGACTCATTGTTGTTCCACCTGTTCTCAAAAAAGTATAGATATCATCTGAGAGAATTTTATGAGTACCAACAATTGCTCCCCCAACACAACGTCCCTGTCCATCTAAATACTTAGTCGCAGAGTGAATAACTATATCGGCACCAAGTGTTAATGGTAATTGAAGAGAGGGGGTACAAAAACAATTATCAACAACTAATAATATTTTATTCTCATGCGCAATATTAGCAATTCGTTTTATATCAGCTATTTCTGTAAGTGGGTTAGATGGAGTTTCTAAAAAGAGTAGCTTCGTATCTGGTGTTATAGCATCTTGCCATGCTTCGTAATCTGTTAGATTTACAAAATCAGTATTGATGCCATATTTCGGCAAAATGTTTGAAAATAAACTTACTGTTGTTCCAAATATACTTCTCGATGAGACAATATGGTCGCCAGTTTTTAATAGACCAAGTATTGTGCTTAATATTGCTGCCATACCAGACGAAGTTGCAATACAGCGTTCGCCCTTTTCCATAGCGGCTAGTCGTTGCTCAAATGTCCTAACAGTTGGATTTGTAAAACGCGAATATATGTTGCCTTCACTATCTCCAGAAAAACGAGCTGCTGCTTCTGCTGCATCTTTAAAAATATAGCTAGAACTAGCAAAAATTAGTTCACTATGCTCTCCTTCAAAACTTCTTTCTTGACCAGCACGAGTTGCTTTTGTATTCATCCCGAAAGATTTATATTTTTCGTCTGACATCATGACATCCTCTTTAAACAAGTTAAAAGTATTAAGAGTCAGCCTGATAAATTGATGCCAAGAAAAC
>MDSV01051037.1_pt1 | contig 35028 bp, 30 predicted proteins | sample 810851 | NCBI WGS metagenome assembly MDSV01 (sample SAMN05326640, study PRJNA326480) | marine metagenome | isolation source: seawater | place: Atlantic Ocean: North East | collected 2012 | reverse complement strand
TAAAAAAGGAGTTTCGTGCCCCTATTGCTATAAAGAAAGAACGCATGAACAAAAAAAAAGATCACTCACAAGACAAAAGCAGATAGATATGGCTGAGAGAGAGAAAAAGAATCACCCCTTTAAAAGATTAATTCAACTATAGTTTTTTGAGCTTATTTATATTCTTTTTTAAATGTTTCAAAAACTTGTGCCAATCATCAGAAGATATAATGAATCCTATGCAGTTCTTTGATGCACAGCGGCATGGATGATCTCTGTAATCTTCTCGGTCAAAAGTGTACCCATAATCATAAGTGAGTTCTTCACCGCTCTTTATTTTTTTTGTTGATGAAATCCAAATTTGATTATCTATAATATCTACTTCACAATTTGGGTCACATGAATGATTTATATATCTTGCTTTATTGTAAAGAGGCGAGCCATCAATATCATATTTTTTATTTAACTCAAAAATATATACAGAACCTGTTTTTTTTGAGTTTAAATATTTTTTTATTCTTAATTCCGATCTCCTATCTCCCTCAGATTTGGTAATTTTATCTCCAATATATTGAATAATTTTTTTCCCCTTAGGTATATATTCGGTGGCAAAGACACCTGAACCATGCACTTTTGATTTTTTGACTGACCACATGTTTATATAATCATATATTTTTGAATTTATATATAAAGCTATTGATTGTAATATCTTTTTTTATATTCTGGCCAAACTATTGAAACGATAAAAGTGAGTATAAGCGCAAATGCTAAAGTTGATAAAAATATATATAATGAGGATATTTTAACTCCATTAGTTGAAATCTGATCAGTGTCAAATTTAACAAATGGTATAAAAATTTTACTTTTATTAAATTCTTCATAAACACTCATAACATTTCTTTTTTTTGTAATTAGCTCTGAAAGTTCCAAATCCCTTTTCATGTCATAAGCATAATCTTCATTTGCAATTCTAGCTAATAACGCCGCTTCTTGTTTTGATGTTGGTCCTGAATCTATTCTCAACTTGCTTTCTTTACTTTTTATAATTTTTTCTAATACGACTGTACCAAAGAAAAATTTAGAAACCATGTCCTTTTCATAGTTAAATTTGTCCACCATAATATCAGTCATTTCTTTTTTTATAGAAATCATGTCCTCTTCATAGTTTAACTGATCCTCTGTAAAATCAGTCATTTCTTTTTTTTCATTTTCATTCGACATTTGTTCGCCATATAGATACGTCTCTTCTTCAGCGTCCTCTAAATATTTTGGATCAACAATAGGTATTTCTATTCCTAATGTTTTAGCAATATCATAATCATTTTTAAGCGAATCAATTTCCATTAAGGCATTTAATTCTTGCTCTTTTCTCAATCTTTCAAGTTTTTTTGTAAGGGTGTCAGCATGAGCATCATTTAAATTTTTGTATTTTTCTTGAGTGTATAGCATTTCATTATCTAAATAATTGTCATAATCTAAGAGCCATGAAGTAAACTTATTATTTGTTGAGCGTAGACTATTTACTAAGTGCTTATCAAAAATAATTTTAGCTTGTCTCGAGGGAATTTCTGAGTCTATCGTTAAAACATATTCGTATATATCTAACGGCCTTCCATTTGAAATATCTTCAATTGTTTTGACATAGAATTTCTCTATTGAAAAAGAATTTATAAAGTTTTCATTATTTATATTGTATGTTTCTAAAATCTCTTTCACATTGTTTTCTTGATATGTTTGGTTAATTACTTCTTTGCTTAATGTTTCAGAGGAAAATTGTTCCAGTAATTCTGTTGTTGACATCCCAAGACCTTCAATTTTATCTACAAATCCAGGTAATAAGTCAAAATTAATTTTGTTCGACATTTCTAGCTTTATCGAATTTTCGTATACTTTTGGTTGAGAGTAAAAAAATAAGTAAGCAAATACGTTTAATAAGATTATTATCATTATTGCAAAATATTTATAATCCCAAATACCAAATAATAAATCTGATATACTAATTTGTTCAGATTGATCTATGAAATACTGATTTATTGGTTGGTTATTTTCGCTCATTTTTCAATCTAATTATTTATCTTAGCTCAATGAAGAATACAAATTTTTTAATAACCGTCAGGATTTTCTAGTTGCCATTGCCAACTAGATCTACACATTTCTATTATATCTCTTTTTGACTTCCAATTTAATACTTTTTTGGCTTTTTTAATATCAGCAAAAATAATTGGTACATCACCTGATCTTTTTGGACATAACTTATACTCAATTTTTTTTCCTGAGACTTTTTCATATGCACTAATAATCTCAAATACGCTATACCCTTTTCCCGTTCCGAGATTAATAGAAGTGTTAACTCCTTCAATTTCAATTTTCTCAAGTGCAGCTACGTGACCATCGGCCAAATCCATAATGTGAATATAGTCTCTCACTCCGGTACCATCTATTGTATTATAGTCATTTCCAAAAACTTTGAGATAAGGCTTCTTTCCAATAGCAACCTTAGCAATGTTTGGCATAAGGTTACTTAGCTCACTTTTAGGATCTTCACCTATCAGGGCACTTTCGTGGCATCCTATTGGATTAAAATACCGTAATATTAAATATCTTAAATCCGCTGAGTTGCTATAGGTTTCCAAGATATCTTCGCAAATAATTTTGGATTGGCCATAGGGATTCACAAATTTTCGTTGAGTATCCTCACTGACTGGCATTTCTTCTTTGTCTCCATAAACACATGCACTACTGCTAAAAACAATTTTATTACACTTAAAATTTCTCATTGCCTCGATAATATTTAAGAGACCAATAATATTATTACTTAAATAGTAAGAGGCTTTTGTGATAGATTCTTCAACAGACTTAAATGCAGCAAAATGTATAACTGAAGAGATGTCAAATTTTTCGAATGCTTTATTAACAATATCTCTTTCACAAATATCACCCTCTATCAGATTGATTTTATATTTAATTATATGCTCTAACCGATTTATAACTTCCTTTTTACTATTATGAAAATTATCAATGATTATAGGGTTGTAGCCATTTTCAATTAAGGAGAGAAATGTGTGACTCCCTATATAACCAGCACCACCTGTTAATAAAACATTTTTTTTTGACTTCATATATTTAACTGATTTTATATTTAAAGCCTGTTACATTCACACTCATTAAATCAATTATTAATTGCTGATTATTCTCCTGAACAGCTTTTTTTAAATCCGCAATAAATATATTTAATTCATCAATTGGCTTAAACTCCTCATGTGCAATAAAAATTTCTTTATTTTCTGTAGTCTTGTATTTATCATCGATAAAAAGTTCTTCGGAGAGCTTTTCCCCTTTTCTTAACCCAGTAAACTCTATTTTTATACCTTGATCATTTTTTTCGTCTTTTACCTTATTGCCTGAGAGATTAATCATTTTTTTTGCTAATTCTAATATACTTACAGGATTGCCCATATTTAATACAAAAACTTCGCCACCTTTAGAAATGATTGAAGTTTCGAGTATTAGTCCCACAGCCTCAGATATTAACATAAAAAATCTTTTCATTTCTGGATGAGTAACAGTAAGTGGTCCTCCTGCTTTTAATTGTTCCCTAAATAGAGGAATTATAGATCCAGATGAGTCTAATACATTACCAAATCTAACTATTGAAAGTGTTGACTTCGTTTTATCTTTTTGGTCATTAGCGTAAGCTTGTACGAACATTTCAGAAATTCTTTTTGTTGCACCCATTACACTTGTTGGATTTACAGCTTTATCAGTTGAAATTAATATAAATTTTTTCACTTTATGGTTTAAAGCAGCTATTAAAAGATTTAGTGATCCAAAAACGTTATTTTTTACTGAGTCTACGATATTTTCCTCAACAATAGGAACATGTTTATATGCAGCTGCGTGGAAAACATAATCAGGTTTATAATTTTGAAAAATATTATTTAATCGATCTGGATCGTTAATACTGCTAAGAATTGAAATAACCTCAATTCTATCAGATTTATTTATATACTTCTCTTCAAGCATAGTTTGAATTTTGTATAGATTAAATTCACTGTGATCCAAAAGTATTATTTTTGATAAATTAAGCTTTACAAGTTGAATAGAAAGTTCTGATCCTATAGAACCTCCAGCTCCGGTTATTAATACTGTTTTATTTTTAAACTGTTCATTGAGAGCAAGAGTATTTACTTCTATTTTTCTATCTAAAATATCTCTAACATCTATGTTTTTAAAATCGCTTATAGTTACTTTACCAGATACTAAATCATTAATTGATGGTAATAGCCTTATACCAATATTAAATCGGTTTAAGAATTTAATTAGTTCTTTTCTTTTATGTATATCTGAGAGTGGAGTTGTTAGAAGTATATCACTGATGTCATGAGTTCGAATAATTTCTTCTACACTTTCATGGCTATAAACTTTAATTCCGTTTATATTTCTTCCAATCATATTTTTATTGTTATCTACAAAAGCAATAGTTTGATAGTCCGGATAGTTTCTGATTGATTGTAATGTCTGATAAGCTGAGTCTCCTGTTCCATAAATGATTATTTTTTTTCTCTGCCTAGAAATTAAAGAGTTTTGAACAAGTGTCAAAACACCAATGCGACTTAATAAAATGATAACAAGAAAAATAATTACATAAATGTATATCAATTCATTATTTACATTGTAGTTTAACAAATTAAAATTAAATAATGCCAGCAATACGAATAAGGTGTATAGCGCAGTGGCATAAAATATTACCTTAAAGTCTGCAAGACTAAAGTATCTATTAATTTTTTTATAAATCCCGAAAAAATAGAAAAAAATTACAAAACTTAAACATATTAAAATTAAATTAATATTAATAAAAACATAATTAAAAAAAACTCCATAAACAAAATAAGAGGATAAAATTAAAGATAGCAAAGAAATTAATACATCTGTTAAGACAATTAATAATAATTTGTATTTTGTTGGTATACTAAGTAAAAACTGCATAAGATATAGGCTAAAATTTTACAAATTAATTGAATATTATGGATGTATAATTTACATGTATACATTATTTTTAAATATAAAAATATTCAATAATTTATAGCTAATATCCTTATAACCAGTTCTACTGCATTTATAGGTTATAAATTTTTAAGTTCATTAGGAAAATCTATATTAAGATCAATGTCTAACATCTTTCATGCCTAGAACTTGCTTTACTGTTACAAATATTATTTTTAAATCAAAAGATACTGATCTTTTTAATAAATATTCATAATCAAGCTTTGCTTTATCTTCTATGCTAATGTTGTCTCTTCCATTTATTTGCGCCCATCCTGTTATACCAGGAACTAGACAATTTACTCCACTTTTCGTCCTTAAGTTTATTAAATCATATTGATTATGCAGTGCTGGTCTTGGCCCTACTAATGTCATATCTCTCTTCAAAATTGACCACAATTGGGGGATTTCATCAAGACTTAGCTTCCTTAAGTAAAAACCAACAGTAGTGATATATTTGTCATCTTCAAGAAGATGGGTTGCAATATCAGGTGTATCAACATACATCGTTCTAAATTTAGGCATTAGAAATTCCTTATTTGCATTACCGATTCTTTTTGACCAATGAATAATAGGACCTTTTGATGATGAGATAATCAAAAATGCAATGAGCATAGCTGGAACAAGCATTGCTAAACCCATAACAATTAAAAAAATTAAGTCGATAAGTCTATTCATTCGTTTATAATTATTTTTCTATTGCTTCAACCCACTGATTTAATATTTTATTTCTTGAAAAATATTTTTTTCTAAATAATTTTATATTTTTTTTATACTTATCTTTAAATTTTTTTTCACTAGAACATTTTATTAAAATTCTTTCAAGTTTCTTATGATCTCCATATTGAACTGAGATTCCTATTTTTTTATTTTTTATTATCTTACTAATTTCTGAGTCCTTATTTGCAATTCCAAGAATTGGGCAATCCATTTCGAGATAACTATAGATTTTACTTGGAAAGCTGAACTTCTCAAATCCTGTAATTAAAGATACTACCCCTAAATCTGACGTCTTAAGTATTTTATTTAAATACTTTTCTTCTTGAAACGGTATAAAGTATATTTTTTTATCAAGGAGTGCATTTGACATCTTTTTCAGTTTTTGCTTTGCATAGCCTTCTCCAATAAAAAAAAGCTCAATTTTATTTTTTTTTAATTTCTCCATTACCTTTATTAGAAAATCTAATCCTTGTGGCAATCCAATATTGCCAATAAAGACAATTCTAAAACTTGAATTCTTTACTAATGATCTTTTTAAATTTGTCTTATTAAAGTCTTTGCTTTTGGAAATCTTTGGTAGATTAGGTATTTTTGTTATATTCTTTAAAGGCTTAATAAATCTTGAATTAATTGAGTTAATCATATCATCGGACAAAGTAAGAATCTGGTCAGCATGAAAACATACTAATTTATCAATATAGTAATAAGGAAAAAGGAAAAACTTTAGATGAGGTCTAGTTATATAATTTCCTTCTATAGTCAGATCCTCAATTCTGTAAATAAATTTTGCATTGTAGAATTTTGATAACAGCAAACCTATTAAACTTAAAAACATAATATGGCTTGATGAAACAATCACAGTTTTATATTTTTTTTTATTAAATATAGAAATAAAAAAACACGATAATGAAAAATAAATCATATCAATAATTCGAAGAGTGGTACTGTACGACCTTGGGTTGAAAACTTCTATTCTTCTAATATTTACTTTTTTTAACTTTGAATGAATTAAGTTTTCTTTTTTCATTGAAGTTTTATAACAAATATAATCAACATTATATCCTTTTGAAATTAATCGCTCTATTACTCCAGAGATTAAATAGCCATGATTATCTGAAAACTGATGTTGATTTAAAATAAGTATACTCATTAAAGTTAGGATTTTTTTATTTATTAAGTTAGGATTTTTTTATTTATGCCAAGTGTTTGTATTAATAAAATCTATATGGCTAATTATAATCCTGATGATTTTATCGGAAATATTATTATCACTGTAGTCTTCTACAAGATTTAAAGTTTTCATTTTATCTCTATTTTGATCATTTAATATTTTAAGAGATTGTTTTATTCTAGTTTTATTAAAACCAACTAACATTACACTAGCTTGCTCCATTGCTTCTGGTCTTTCGTGAGAATCGCGAATATTAAGAGCAGGGAAATTCAATATTGAAGATTCTTCACTGATTGTTCCACTATCTGATAATACTGCTTTGGAAGAAATTTGAAGTTTATTATAGTCTGTAAAACTCAATGGTTTTAAAAACTTTACTTTATTATCTAATTTTGGATTCTCATCATCAATTTTTTTTCTAGTCCTAGGATGAGTTGATACTATTACATCTATTTTATATTCATTTGCTAAGAAGTTTAGAATTTCTATGAATTCATTAAATTTTGTGTTGTTTTCAATATTTTCCTCTCGGTGACAACTGACAAGAAAGAAATTATTTTTTTCAAGCATTAGTTTTTTAAGAATTGATGAACCATTTATTTTTTCAATATTATTTTCAATTACTTCCCTCATTGGACTTCCAACTTTTATGATATTTTCTGCCGGCAGACCCTCACTTATCAGATATTCTCGAGCAATTGAACTGTAAGTAAGATTAATATCTGAAATATGGTCAACAATCTTTCTATTTGTCTCCTCTGGCACTCTTTGATCAAAACACCTATTTCCAGCTTCCATGTGAAATATGGGAATTTTTCTTTTTTTTGCAGGGATCGCCGAAAGGCAGCTATTTGTATCACCAAGTATTAGAACAGCATCTGGACTTTCTGAGGCTAAAATTTTATCAGTTTCAATAATTATACTTCCTAATGTTTCCGCAAAGTTTCCCTTTGCTGAATTTAAATAGAAATTAGGCTTTTTAAGATCCAAATCGTCAAAAAATATTTCATTTAATTCATAGTCATTGTTTTGTCCTGTATGTAATAACAAATGCTCAAAATAAATATCAAGTTTCTTTATAGTACTTGAAAGCCTAATAACTTCCGGCCTCGTTCCTACTATTGTAATTATTTTTAATTTATCCATAAATTTCAAATTTTGTAATTAAACGTATCAGGATTTTTATTTGAGTAAACTTCACATGACCATAAAAAAACTATCATTTCTTCTTTTCCTATATTTTTTATAGTGTGAGCCCATCCTGGAATTGAAAATACAATCTTATTTTCACGAGCATTTGCATTAATTTTATAAACTCTATTCGATGTGATATTTCTAAAAATAAATTCGGCCTTGCCCTTAAGTATTAAAAACTTCTCTACTTTGCTATGATGGTAGTGCCCACCTCTTACAATATTTGGATATGCAGTAAAATACGAATGTTGTCCAGCAGAATTTTTCGTAACCTCAACAAAATTACCCCTTGTGTCTCTATTTTCAGATATTACGTAGCTAAATTTCCTTGTAGGCAAATAACTTATAAATGTGGAATATAATTTTCTTTTAAAACTCTTTACCCCACATTTTGCTTCTAAATTAAAGTTATTGTTACTAAATTCTCTAAGGTATTTCTCAATTTTTCCAATCTTAATTGAATGCGTATTTTTTAATTTGACGTAAACATTATTTTTTTTTCGAGTAAATAATAAATTTATAAATACTTTTATGAGATCATCAATATGTAAAAGACTAAGTAACTCATTTTTATTAAATATTTTTATTGGTCTATCATTAGCAAGATTATGACAAAAGGTTGCAATTACTGAATTATAATTTGGCTTTGCCCATTTACCAAAAATATTTGGTAATCTTAGAATGTAAATTTTAGCTTTTGTTTGATTTGCGTATTTTTTCAAACATTCTTCTCCCTTTTTTTTACTAATTCCGTAATGATTTTTTCTTTTTACCTGAATAGTTGAAGTATATAATATTGGTATCTTTTTATTTGATAGTTTAGCTTGTTTACATATATGGTTTGTTAATTTAAAGTTAATCTTGTTAAAATTATTTAATTCTTTAGACCTATTCACTCCGGCTAAATGAAAAATAAAATCACAATCTTTAATATACTTATTTAATAAACTTAATTTTTTTTCTTTTGAATAAGAAAAAATCTTAAATCTACTATCTTCTTTTAAATGACTTATAAGATTTTTTCCAATAAAGCCTTCACTTCCTGTGACTAATATTTTCATAATGGATTTATTCATAGTTTAACATTTTAAATTTTTAGCAAAAAAATTAAATGTTTCATTTGCACATTTATCCCAATTGTATTTTCTACTTAGTGAATAAGTCTTCATCGCATTTATTTGCCTTAAATCATAATTTATTAAATATTGCTCAATTTTATTTGCTAGATCAGATATATTATATGGATCAAATAAAAGAGTTTCTTTCGGCATAATATCCTTCATTGGACTAAGATTTGAACATACTATTGGAAGGCCTGAGGACATTCCTTCTAAAAGTGCGATTGGCAAATTCTCGCAAGATGATGCAAATACAAATAAATCAGATTGGTGCAATTTTTTACAAATTTCGTAATGATCCAATTCATTATGATAGCGTATAAACTCCTTTTTCCTATCGTACTTATTAATTGCAGCATTTAGTTTTTTTAATGCTGGCAAATAATACCCTCCTACAAGATCTAAGGAAATAGGGTAGCCTTTGCTTCTTAAATGTGAGATGGCCCCAATCACATTCCATTGATGCTTATAAAGATCGACAGTAGAAACGTAAATAATTTTAAATTTGTTTTGTTTTGTATAATAGTTAATATCTTTTTGTTTTCGCGGCCTTAGAAAAAATTGTTGGCTTATTCCATGAGGAATAATAGTTGTCTTTATATCTTTAATATCTATTTTTTGCTTAATTAGATTTTCTCCATATTGTGATAAAAATATAATACCATCTGAATTTTTAAAAGATATAAGTTGAAAAAATTTAATAAAAACTAATTTAATATAAAAAAAATTTCCTAAATATTTTTGAGCCTGTTTTTTTTCATAAGGTAATGCATTTTGAAACATCGTAACAAAAGGTTTGAACGAACCAGTATATATTTGGCCAGGCACATAAAGTAAATCAATTTTTTCATGTCTACATTCTCTTGTTAGAATGAAGTTTTGCCAAAATAGTTTATATAAAATATTTTTTTCTAAAAATGGATGAGTTTTTTTTTCTAAAATTTTATTATCATTTATTTGGTCTAAAATCTCTCTGTTAGCCCATAATATAATTTTTTTAAAAGATTTTTGATTATTTAATGAATTATTTAATAATTCTTTTAAATGTATTAAACCTCCTCCTCTGGAGATATTAAATACTGACACACCTAAAATCATTGTAGCCTACCATTATGATTAAGAAAACCTTTGACTGTATTATAATAAATTAAAATCAAAAATAGAGGATAAATAATTGGAGCAATATATCTTGCATGAATCACCGTAGGCATAAGACCTATTAAAATTATAGAAAAGATAAAGTAAAGAATTACACTTAGTTTTGTTCTTTTAAAAAAGAATAATTTAAACAAAGTAATTATCCTTCTAAAATTATAAAGAAAATAGATTGTAATAGGCGCATTAGCTAAATTAAATAAATTTAAACTTTCGTCCTTAAAGATATTAATTGACCTTAGTTGGTCAAAAATTAACAATAAAGCCCTTATTGGATTCAAGAGTAAATTGCCAACATAAGTAGCTTCATTTAGTTTAAATACATAAGAACTTATTCCAAAAACAGTGTTACTAATATTAGATTGAGATCTTGAATCAAAATTTTCTGTAAAAAAAAATGCTGAGCTTATAGATAAAGTTGCATAAATACTTATGGCTACTACAAATTTATTTTTAATGTAAAATAATGCATAGAGTATAGGTATTACAAAGAAGTAAGGAACCCTTATTAAAAGAACAGCAAGTCCTAATAAAAAAACTTTGAAGTGCTCTTTAGTATAAAAGTAATATATAATTGGAATAAATAGGGTAATTAGAAATATATCCTTATTAATACCTTGAGAGTACCAAATTAATATTGGGTTAATAAAGTAAAGCAATTCTAATCTAGCACTAAATATTCCAAAAATATTTCTCAATATTTTCTTATAGTAATAATATCCTGTTAGTATTAAGAAATTATTTATCAAAAAAGATACAAATAATATATTATCTGTAAAAAATTGAGCAAAAAATAAAATCATCACATAGATTAAGGTTATACCTATTTGAAATATGCTTCTTTCAAAAAATACTTCACTTAAGAAATAGTGAGGAAGCCTCGAATAAATTGACTCATCCTCTAGAAAGTAGCTTTGTAAAAATGGATAAGTGAGTTTGAAAGCGTCATAATTGAGTGGAAAATAAAAGAAAGAATTTTCATTATAATAAAATAAATAATTTGCAGTAAAGATTGAAAAATAAACATAATTAATAATTAAAAAAAATAAAATTACTATTGACTCTGTGTTTATGTATAAATTTTTTTTCATGAGTTATATCTAAATTTACTTTATTGAAACTTTTTTATTCTGAACATAATGAGCAAGTAAATTAGGATTATAAGTGAGTATGACTTAATTTTAATCATTATATAAGAGGAAGACGAACTTGCCTTTAGTTTCTTGATGGAAATATTTAAGTTATTTTGAGTTAAATTAAAAATACCACTCATATAGGATAACTTGCAGAAAACCTCTTGTTTTTCCTTATCTTCTAAATCATTTATAAATTCATTAATTGCAACTTGGGTTGGTTTTGACATATCCCTATTGAAGCTTATACCATGATTTGTAAAATAATAACCTAAAGCCTTATTTATATATTTGAATTTATCTGAAACTTTTGAAACTCTTAACCACGCATTATAATCTTCAGCGGCAATCATATCTTTATTTTCTGAAAATCCCTTTGATTTAATAATTATACTTTTTCTTACTACAACTGATGAATTGCAAATTATATTACCCTTTGTAATAAGACTTTTGAAAACAGGAGATTTTAACTTGGTACCTCTAATTATTTTTTTGCCTAAAAATTTATAAATCTCTCTATGAATTATTAGATCATGATAAACAAAATCAATATCTTTATTGAAAGACGTTATACATATCTTAAGTTTATCTCTTTTCCACCAATCGTCAGCATCAACAAAAGCTAAAAACGTTCCTCTAGAGTTTTTTATTCCTATATTTCTAGAAACTGCAGGACCGCCAAAGTTACTATTTTTAAAATATCTGATATCTAATTTTGAGTAATAAGATTTTATTGTTTCTTTTAAATTATCTGTAGATCCATCATCACATATAAGTACCTCGAATGCTTTGTATGATTGTTGAACAAGAGAATCAAGCAGTCTTGTTATAAGATGAGCAGAGTTATAGACAGGAACAATTACTGAGATAAGACTTGGCTTATTATCATGATTTTCTAAATCCATAATTAAATAATATTCCTATTATACTAATATATGTTTGAAATAATTATAAGTTCTCTCAAGTCCTTCTAATAATTGAATTTTGGGCTCCCAATTAATTCTTTTCTTCGCACTTTTAATATCTGGTTTTCTTATTTTAGGATCATCTAAGGGAAGATCATGAAAAGTAATATTTGACTCAGATTTAGTAATTTTAAGAACGTGTTCAGCTAATTCTTTAATTGTAAATTCATTGGGATTTCCTAAGTTTACAGGAGTAGGATTAATCTTTTCTTCATTCATTAATTTCATTAGTCCTTGTATCAAATCATCTACATAACAAAATGATCTGGTTTGACTGCCATCTCCATAAATTGTAATATTCTGGTTCAAAATCGATTGAACTAAAAAATTGGAAATTACTCGGCCATCATCTCTCTGCATTTTTGATCCATATGTATTAAATATTCTCGCAATTTTCACATCAATATTTCTATTTCTGGAGTAATCCGTACAAATGGTTTCTGCTGCTCTCTTTCCTTCATCATAACAAGATCTAATCCCGACTGGGTTCACGTTTCCCCAATAATCTTCATTTTGCGGCAAAACTTTCGGATCACCATAGACTTCACTAGTTGAAGCCTGTAATATTTTAGCCTTATTCTTCTCTGCTATATTCAGAATATTATAAATTCCAATAACGTTTGTTTCCCAAGTTTTGATTGGATCTTTTTGGTAATAGGTCGGAGAAGCTGGGCAAGCTAAATTATACACTTGATCAAATTTGAAATTTAAAGGATTAGTTATGTCGTAATCAATAAACTCAAAATCTGGGTTACTAATTAGATTCTTAATATTTTGTTTATTTCCAGTATATAGGTTATCAAGACAAGTGACTTTATTATTAGAGCACAATAAAGCCTGACATAAATGAGAACCTATGAACCCTGCTCCACCAGTAACTAATATTTTCATTATTCTAAATAATACCAATAAAAATTTTTAGTAAACATATTTATCTATAACATTTCTCCAGAGTTTTAAGTCTTTATTATAATAGAGTAAATCACTATTATCTCTTTTAACTTTAGGGTCATAATTTTTTATGCATTCTCCAAGCTCATACTTATGACTAACAAATGAAACACTGTTACTATTCCTTAAAGGACTGTAATTTAAATATGCACTATCATAATAAACTATAGTAAATTTATTCATTAAAACCGCTTCTATAGATGCAGCTGTCGCATCTACAGCTACTATAATATCATAATCCTTAAGTATATCTTCAAGAGGTTCATTTGTTTCTTTTAAACCGAATGATTTATATCTTGAAATATCAATTGGAAAACCAGGATGAGACTTAAATGTAAAATTATAATCCTTCGGATTTAAATTTAGTGAAAATATATCATCTAGCAACTTATAATTATGTCGAAATTGGTAATCGCCAACAATTAATAACTTTTTAAATGCATTGACATTTTTATTTATATTATTTTTATTTTCTATTGCTCGAAAATACCTGACAGCCTCAACCTTTAAAATTTTAGATTGTGGAAATTTAAAACTAATAAGATTTTCATAAGCTCTTTGAGAATTTATTGCCAGGGCATCTGAATAAGGAAAATGTAGACTATCATTTTTAAAAATTTCCTCGTTTTCCACATACTTAGTATCCCAAAATCTGATATCTGAGTGAGCGTAACCTATTAATTTTCCTTTTTGATATTTTCTCCACGAAGCAATGAATGCACGTTCCCATGATTGATTTTCCTGCGGAAAAAGACCAAATTTACTTTTTGGGATATCTTTCATTGCTAAGTCAAATAATGTTATCCAAATAATATTTTGCATTAGAATAATTCCAGAAAATGACTCATGCCAGTCATCAATTAATAAGGGATATAAATTAATCTTTGAGTTTTTAACTAAAAAAATATTTTTTTTAGGCTTAAATATTAAATATTTTGCATATAAAAAAGAATAAATAAAAAAAATTTTTATTAGTATTAGTATATTAAGATAGCTCTCTAAAAAAAAATGTTGTTCATTAAAATCATTAAATTGCCTACTATTTGGTGATAATGAAAAAAATTTTTTCTTTTTATAATTGTCTTTAGTCATCCCATCAAAGTGTAACCAATTAATCTCTTTTCTTTTTTTCCTTATTAATCCAATAACATCCTCCCATTGGCTTGACTCTATGACACTTTCATTTTGTTTATTAAATTTTAAGTGAGTAAAGTATGAAAATAAAAATATACTGCTTGATGATTTATTCCACGATGGCTTTTTAAGTTTTTTTAAACTCAAAGAATTTAAATAATAAGAAAAAAGAAATAAAAAACCTTGTAAATAATAAGGTATATTTTTTTTTATAATTTTTGAAAATTTTAAGTTAGAAAATCTTTTGGATTTATTTTCGATATTAATTTTTAAAATAACATCTGACTGTTTAAATAATTCAATTATACACTTCCTGGCTTTGCTTGATGAACATATAAGACTGACAGTATGAGGCTTAAATTCTTTTATTATCCTCTCTAATCCAATAATTTTAATGCAGTCACTAATATGTTTTGATTTATAAAAGTTTTTTTCATATAAAAGTGACATCCACCATAAATTAAAATGGTTATTGAATGAAAAATAATTATATATTTTTTTTTTGCCTATTTTTTGATGTGACAGATTATGTATGAAATTAGAGTAACTGTTTCTTATTTCTATTCCATTCGTTTCAATATATTTAGTAATTGACAATTTCTCTGTTTCTTTTTCATGTGATTTCCAAATTAGCTCAATTTCATTAAACATTATTTTTTAATATTTCTTAAGATTATTGTAAGCCTTTTATAGCCGCCATTCCCATCCTAATAATTGCTTCATTGGTAATACTTCCGATGTGAGAAGTAGCAAAAAAGTTGTCTAAGCTTAACAGTTTAGAATTTTGAGGAGGTTCTTGTTCAAATACATCAAAGGCAGCTGCCGCAATTCTTTTTTGTTTCAAGGCTCTGAATAATGCTTTCTCATCAATCAGTCCTCCTCTTGCAGTATTAATGAAAATCGAATTTGGCTTCATAAGTTTGATGTTATGTTTATCAATAATATTCTTTGTGCTCCTGTTATATGGCAAGTTTAATGAGATGATATCTGCTGATCTAAGAAGTTTATTTAGACTAACCCTTTTTACTTTTCTTAAAATATTTTTTCTTACTTGATTGATACTAATATCATAAAAAATTATTTTGCATTCAAAAGGCCTTAAGATGAAACTTAAGTCCTGTCCAATATTGCCAAATCCAATAATACCTATAGTTTTTCCACTTAATTCAGACCCAACTATTTGTTTCCACTTTCCTTGAGTAATATCACTATTAATCAATTTTATTTTTCTTAAACTATTCAATATTAGTAATAAAATAAGCTCTGAAATTGATCGTTTATTTACACCCTCATAATTAATAAGTTTTTTATTATATTTTTTCATTGCGTTGATATCAATATTATCAATTCCAACCCCATATTTTGAGATAAGTTTTAATTCTGGAAGAGTTGCCAATAATTGTTTATCAAATTTTTCTAGTCCTACAATTATTTTAGAAGCACCTTTAACAAAGTTATAGAGACTGCTTCCCTCTAGTTTAATGCCTTTATCATTAAACTTTACATTTTTATGTATAGATAAAATTTTTTTTCTTAACAACGGATTTGCTGAAAAGGACCTAGAACAAACAGCAATTAATTCTTTTCTATTAATTTTCATATTATTAAAATCCCATTATGTGCAATAAGATTTACTGGAGATAAAAATTCTAAATTCTGAATTTTATAATCTCCACCAGCACCTTCTAGTAAGGCCATACCTGCTGCTATGTCCCATATCATAATATTTTTTTCTAAGTAACAATCTACACTCCCTTTTGCAAGATTTACCAAACTAATTGCAGCAGATCCAAGCATTCTTATTTTTGCATATTCTCTAAATAATTGTATATCATCTAATTCATCGAAATTATATCTTGCAGGAAATCCCGTGCACAGAATAGCTTCTTTTTTATTCGATATTTTTGAAACTTTTACTGGAACTTTATTTTTGAAAGCTCCAAATTCTTTACCTCCCCAATATAAATTTTTACCTGGATATTCAGCAATTACACCAAAAATAGGTTTTCTATTTTTAAAGAGGGCTATTGATATGGCGCAACTAGCAATTTTCCTTACATAATTTACTGTGCCATCTAATGGATCAACAATCCAAAAATAGTCTTCGTAATCAACATCGGCAGGGCTTTCTTCAGATAAAATAGGTATATCTGTTTTTTTTAATTTACTTAATATTATTTCATTATTAATAACATCTATTTCACTTTTCATTTCTCTTATTAAATCTTCATCGTAATTACTGATGAGTTCTTTATCATTATTTAATTCCAAAGAATCTAGAGCTTCTAAGGCTGCTTCTTTTGCAATTTCTAGTAAACTATTTTTCTTCATCAATTAAAAATTTATTAGGGTTCTCAATACTATACTTTTTCCTCCATTCTTTGTCGCTGTAATATATTAAAAAAACTAATTTCATTGTAAGAAATGCTTCAATAATACTGCCTTTTTTTAACAATTTATTATTTTTAATAGAATTTGAAAATGACTTTATTTCTTTATCCCAAGAAATGTCTTTGCTATATTTTTTTATTTTAACATTTTGCTTAAAATTAGGATCATTTTTTTTCTTTTTTAATAATTTTAATGTTTCCTCACCATAGCTTTTGGAATTAGATAAGATACCTGATAAAATTAATGATCCTTTTTCAAGATTTATTTCCAGTGAAAACTTATGCGGCCACTGAGTAGCGGAAGAATTTATTGATGCATAAATCCCAGACCTTGTTTTCATTACTGCATATACATTATCTTCAACATTAAATTTCCAATAGTTATTAGAAACAAAACTTTTTATTTCATTAAAGTTTCCAGCAAATAATCTTAGTAGATCGAGCATATGGATACCTTGATCTAATAAGATTCCACCTCCAGCAATTTTTCTTTTGGTTCTCCAGTCTGATTGATTGAAAGTAATTATATTTGATTTGCCATAGACCGCTCTCATATTAATTATTTTTCCATACTTTTGGGAATTAACTAAATCAAGCGCATCTTGAATTGATTGATGATAGCGATGATTAAACCCATACATTAGCTTTAATTTTTTATTTTTTTTTAAATATTTATAGATATTAAATATTTCTTTTAATCTAATGCCTGGAGGCTTCTCACAAAAAACATGCTTATTTTTTTTTAGCGAATCTAGTGTTGCTTGAGCAGCAATATCATTAGTTAGACATATGATAATTGCATCAATATCTAACTCGAGCAGTTCCTTATAATTCCTAAAGTATTTAATGCCATTACTTAAGACTCCTTTTTTTTTAAATTTTTTGTCACATATTGCAATTAATTCAAAATCTTTTATTTTATTAATTGATTTATGTCTTAGTTTTCCAACTACTCCGTAACCAGCTATTGCAATTTTAATTTTCATTAATAAAAAAGATGTAAACGATTATCATCATCAATAATTCTTAATATTTTATTAAAAAACTTATTAAATAATCTAATTTTTTTATGCCTATATTTCATTTGATTAGTAGAATTTTTTATTATTTTAAGTTCATCAAATGTAAATTTTTCTTTTATTTTTTTTGAATTAATTGTTGTTTCAATATAGTCAAAACGATTATATAAAGCACAAGTAGCTATATACTTTCTTAATTTATTGGGTTCTTTTGAAAATATTTCTTGAATATATTCAGGAGTTCTCATAAAAAGTGCATCACCAAAAGTGCTTTGTCCATATCCGTCGTACTTAGTTCTTTCCCACCTATTCAGAGAAATGAAGTCTATGAATTCAAATCCTTGTTTTTTTAGAAATATACATAACTCACCAAATAGTGGTTGAGACTTATATATTTCTAGAAATTCCACCTCTACTTCAAGTCCTAAGCATTCTTGCAAAGTCTTCGGAGCTCCCTTAATAACATTGAGTTCTCCGCCTTGAATATCTATTTTTATAAAATCTTTATCACGAAGTTTAATATTATCTAATGAATTTGTTTTTATCTTTTCATTTTTGATAATAGTGAATCTATCACTTTCAGGAAAATTATTTAAAAAATCATAGTTCGGCTTGTAAAAAGATGAAACCCATGGTTTTTTGCATAAATTTATCTCAATTTCAGACTCATTCTCCCATATTGCTGTATTAAATATCTTATATTCATTGCACTCATTTTTCTTATCAACTAAAAGTTCATATGATCTAAGATCTGGTTCAAAACCATAATAATTAAGGTTTCTACTTATTTTTTTCCATCTTGGGTGAATATTGCCAGCAGCTCCTATGTCAATGAAACTGATTTTTTCCGTCGAGAGTATATTTTTTATATTTCTATTTATTTTTTTTTTACGCACACCGTCAATTAAATAAAGAAATATTTTTTTCATCATATTAATCATTATCTTATTAATTACGATACTTGCTAATCAAGTGATCTTTTATAATTAATTTTTCGGCAGCTTTTAGTTCTTTTTTTGTATCAACACTAATTGTTGAATAGTTAGTACGAATTATATCAATAGTTTCATTGTTTTCTATTAATCTATTCATGTCAACCGACTCTAATCTTTCCAAAATTGTTTCGCCTAAATTATTAAATTTTTCAAGTTTATTAGATTTGAACCCGATAATACCTGTTTGCATGTAAAAATTTGTTTTAATTGATTTATCTATGGAAAAAGGAATGGGGCATCGTGAATAATAAATTGCTTGTTTTCTTTTACTAACTACCACTTTTACATTGTTTTCATCTTTTAAATCTTTTTCGGATCTAATAATTGAAACTAGGTTAACTATGTTTTTATCAGGTTTTTTTAATTCTTTTACTACATGAGATATTGATTTATTATTTATTGTAGGTTCATCTCCTTGAACCATAACAATTGCATCTATCTTGATTTTATAATTTTTTTCAATTTTCTTTTTTGCCTCAGCAGTTCTTGTAGTTGCCCTTTTGTGATTTTTAGATGTGAGTATTACATTCCCCCCAATTTTAGTAATATAATCCGCAATTATTTGATCGCATGTAGCTACAAATACTTTGCTATGTCCTATTGCAAGACAGGCTCTATAAAAACAATGACCTATCATTGGAATTCCACAAATCTTGGCCATAGGTTTACCAGGAAATCTTGTCGAATCCATTCTTACCGGAATGATGCAAATGGTGTTCATTCTAATTTGTTAATTACTTGTTTCTAATCTTCTGAAGAGACTTCTTAATATTAGAGTCTAATAACCTGATATCAACACTAAAAGATATAAAGTTAAAACCATCTATTATTGCTTGCCTTACTTTCTCTTCGTCAGGCTCAACAACATGATAACCAAGAATTTTACCTGTAGGTTTAAGCGCTGACTTTATATTATTAACTGCATCTATAAATTTTTTTGACCCAAAATCTCCAGGTTTCTCTAATGAGCTGGATAAATCATATGGACCAATGAAAACACCATCAAGTCCTTCTACAGAAATAATTTCTTCAATATTGTTTACTCCTCTTATATGTTCAACTTGAGCTATTACTAGTATTTCTTTTTTTTGCCACTCTAAATATTTATTAAATTCATTTCCATAACTTTGAGCTCTTGCAAGTCCAACGCCTCTCGTTCCGTCGGGCATATATTTTGTGTTCTCAATAGCTCTCATGGCTTCCTCTTTAGAATTAATCATTGGAACAATTATTCCATGTGCGCCTGAGTCTAGAACTCTTTTAGCCAAATCTGCATCATTAGAAGTAAGTCTAACAATCGGTCTTGATCCACATAAATCTATAATTCTTATTAATTCGGATGCTTGTTCAAGTGTGATCGTGCTATGCTCTAGGTCGACAACTAGCCAATCAAATTTATTTTTTGAAAAAATCTCAGCCATACCTGTATTATAGAGTGTTAACCAGGATCCAATGGTAATATTTTCAAAATAAAATTTTTTACTCAAGAGGTTCATAATGTTTCTTTAAAAAACCTTAATTAATAATGTTTATATGCTTCTTAATTATTTTTTCCAATCATATAATGTTCTAAAAATTATGATTGCCTGATAACATCTTCTAAATCACCAGAAATATTATCATTGATAATCTTCATAATTTCATCATCAAAATACTCTTTCCAATCACCTATTTTACCACTTCTAAAAGTTGATTTTTCTCGACCTTTTTTAAATAATCGTTTATTTAGTGGGGTTTTTTGATACGAATTTCTTCTCAATCTTAATTTCTCCTCAATGTCCAGAGGATCGATTGAATCAAATTCAATGTAATTTATAAGTGATGATAGGTATTTAATTGGATCCTCAATATAGTCCTCATACCAAAGAACTTTAATATTATTTTTTCTAGCCTGAATTAACCAATTCTTTACCCATAAATAATAGTCTTCAATAGGCTTTGAAGAATAAAAATTATTTTCATTTTTTTCTAAAATTGTTGCAATAATTCCTTCTTTTATCGGTAATTTAGATACAAGTTGATGTGATGGATGTTTATTATTTGAAATAATATGCCAATAGCGACTAAGCATCATATCTCTCAGATCTCTAACACAGACTATTACTGTTACATTTGATGATTTAGCGTAGTCAAGAAATTCTGGTTCATAATGACTGTGTGTTTTTAAAAAAGAATATTTATTCTCAGGAAAAGACAAAAACGCTTCTTTTGAAATACCATGAGGATGAACAATTTTTGAATTTTCAAAAAGTCGGAGTGAAGAAGAGTTCAGTCTGAGGTAAGGTAAAATATCAAATATCTCTTCCATCATTGTTGTGCCTGAGTGAGGAAGTCCTGGACACCATACTTTATATTTATCAGATTTATATGTTAAAGCTTCTTTATCCTTCTTAACGTCAGATGATAATTCACGAATTCCCTGAAATGGTCTCAAAATTGCGGTACCTGCAATATACCTCAAATTTTTTAATAGCGATAGTAAGTAAGTAGGAGTAGTCATATTATTATTTTCATTATAGGCAGACAAAAACCTATACCATTTAAGAGACCAATATTTGTCAATCTTCATGGCATTCCGCTTAAACTCTAACCTTGCATGAATTACTTTCTCACTATTCCACCATTTATCTAAATCATTCCATACACTATTCATATGATTAGAAGCACTTACCGGGTCAAAAAAAATTATTCTAGCATCAACTAAATCGTTAATGACTCCTTCAAATAAAGGATGTCTTTCAAATAATTCTTTATCATAAAACATAATTGTAGGAATATTTGTAGCCATAGCTTCAGCAAATGTAGTTTCTGGATAGGTACAAACAATAAATTTCGAATTTGAAATAAACTTATCATAGTCTATTTCTCTTGATATATTCTTGGTTCCAAATGAATTTATAAAACCATCGGATTCATATAATCCAAAATTGTGATGAAATCTTACTTTAAGATTAATTCGTATATCTTTATCTAAATTATTGCAAAATTTTAACGCGCTGCTTACTAAATCAACGCCCTGATAAGATTGGGGATAGAAATTAGCTCTAAATGACCATTTTCTTCCAGCATACATCGCCATAGAGCAATTTTGATATTTATTTTTTCGATTTTTTTTAACTACAGATTTCTCCAAATGTACGAGTTTCGATGGGGGCAATTGAATATGCTTATGATGATAAGCCTTTAGCCAAGTTGCTCTTTTATCACTAATATCCTCTTCAAAATTAAAATCTTCTTTGGTAGGTGGAAAGGAACCACCATGAGCTAGTGTTATTAATTTTGATCCTTCATTTATCTTTTCTGCAATCCAAATTTTCTTTAAATAATCAGACCAATGTGAATTAGCAGTTATTATGATATCTCCAAAAATCTTTATTTTCCTAACTTCATTAATTATTGGGCTATAATTTTCAATAATATGCATCGGCAGATGTCTTTTAATATAATTTATTAAAAATATTTCGAATGGTGTCTTACAGTCGAATTTTATTTCAAATTTTTCCCTTTTATAATGTTGTGAATTTTTGCTAATTGATAATTCTTTTTCACTATTTAGTCTAAAATCATTATTATAAAGTCTTGGTATTTGACCTAATCGATAATTAATCTCAATTAAAGAATATTTTTTAAAATATGAGTCGATAAAAACAAATTTATTATTCTTTGTAAAAATTCTTAAAAAATCATCGACAAGATTGTAGATCTGGGATCGAGAAACAATTGATGCAAATCGTTTAGAATTAATATTTGTTCCAGGATATTCAAAGTTTAATTTAAAATTTAATTTCCTGGATAACTCAACTATTTCTATATCGTTTGTAAAATTGTTTTTAATAATATCTTGATATATGAATTGATTGACTTCATTTTGATTAAAAAATCCATGTAATTCATCCATAGTCTCTATGGGAAAATATTCATTATCATTTTGAAAAAAATCTACTTCTAAATTACTAAAGTTTTTTATGGCACTTTCAATTGTCTCCCATCTATCAAATAAAATTGAAATATAGTCCATTAACCATGGATCAAGAATGATTTGCCAGTATCTCAAATCATGATTTAATTCATGAATACTATTAAGAGAGTTTTTTAATGATGACAACAATTCTGCATGAAGTATTTCCAGATAATCATAGTCTTTTTTAAGTTTTGTTCTATCATCCCAATGAAAAGGAATGATATTATGATTAATTTCATTTTGAGAGTAATTATTTTCATGATTAATACACCATTTTCCAAGCAATAGATTTTCTTTACTTAAATTATTATTATTCAGTGATGTAAGTATTAATTTTTTTTTCATGAGGATAAATTTACATAATTTCAGTAGATCCCTCAGGAAAGATACCTAAGTCAATTAACTCATCTACTGCCTGTAATAATCTGTAATCTGACCATTTATTTGCAATTAATTGTATGCCATAAGGTAGATTTGCAGGACATCTAAACAAAGGAACACTTAATGATGGTATATGTGATAACGTCCAAATCAGAGATGGGTCATCTAATTCTTTATTTGATCTAACTGGTGCTGAGCTTGAGGTGGATATACTTATCAAAAAATCATATGGCATTATTAAATTATTTACATTTTTTATAACAGTTTCCTGATTACTTAATGCATTAATATAACTTTCTTTACTAATATTTTCAGACTTATGAATTAAATTTAACATTGATTCTGAGATCAAATTAGACTGTTTCTTTTCTCTTAAAAAATAATAACCCAATGACTTTGAATATATTGTTTGATGTAATTCGTGCAAATTATTGAGTGAAGTTGGCCAATTAACTTCTTCAACTATAAAATTATCTGTATTAGATATTCTATTTACTAATTCCTCTATACTATTCTTTACATATGATCGTGCTTCATCCCAAATATTTGTTTTTATAAAACCAACTCTCCAGGGCTTTTTATCAGTTTTTAAATAATCTTTTCTTTTATCAATATTTTGATAGACAAAAGGATAATTTGGTCCTCTTACTCTTGTTACATTAAGTATATCTCTAAGGCTTTTACCATGTGAAGATAGAAAACCTATTGTATCTAGTGAGTCTGTTGTCTTAAGCACGCCAGTTCTTGGTATCAACCCAAATGAAGGTTTAAATCCCCAAACACCACAAAAACTTGCAGGTCTTATGATGGAACCAGCAGTTTGAGATCCTAATGCAAAGGGTATCATGCCACAGGCAACTGCAGCCGCTGACCCACTTGATGATGTGCCAGGAGTTTTTGAATTATCATGAGGATTGCAAGTTTGATTTAATTCATGTACTGCAAATTCTGCTGTTACTGTTTTTCCTAGAAGTATTCCCCCAGAGTTTAATAAAGAGTCCAGAACCCTTGCGTTATTACCGGGTGTAAAGTTTTTCCAAATTATAGATCCCATTTCAGTAGGAAAATCTGTTGTATTGAAAATATCTTTTGCCCCAAATGGAATTCCCAATAAATGACTATCTATAGTCTTATCCAGTTTAATATCATCTTTAATGCCAAAGGATGTCCATGCTCTAATCTTTGACTCAAACATATTATAAATTTCTTTTGAGTGATTAAGTAATTCTTTAGATGATATTTTATTTGATTTAAGTTGGTCGATTAATTTAGGTACTGAATTATTTAAAAAAATTTGTTCCATTTTAAATTGGTTTTTATTTTTTATTAATTCTTGGATCAGCTCGTTTATAATATTTATCTATAATTTGCTGAACAAATGGCTTAATCGTCTCAGCATTTTTGTGAGATTTTTTTCTTATCTTTAGTTGAACACCATGAAGTTCTTTTAATTTCTTATCATTTAATATTTCGTAAAATTGTTCATCTGTGAGTTCTGTTATTTGTAAGTAATAATCCAATGCTTCAGGTATTTCTTGATCATGTTTTTCTACTAATTTAAATCCCTCTTCTCTTGTAAGGAGTCCGTTCCTAACATCCATGGCTGTTTGTATTGTTGCTCTTCCAAAACCTCTTTTTAGGTAACATGTAAAATCATGCATTCCAGACATTATACATTCGGCACTTTTATATCCTTTGTACGTGCCCTCTATTTCTGTTTCTGCCCATCCATATGTGTCTCTTATCCACTCAGTTTGTTTTTCATCATCCCAAAAGATATAATCTCCCAAGTGAACTCCAAAAACACCAGTATCATCAATTTCTTCATAACTTGGTAGAGAAAAAGGATGCATATCTTTTGATGACAAATTTTTATCAACCATTTCTTCAGCAGTCAGCCTGGCAGAAACTTTTGTAAAATAATCTCTATCAAATTTAGTTTTTGCACAACCGTGCCCTTCTCTTCCATCATTTTCTGCAATTGACTCACCCCAAACCAAAAGAGGGATTTTGAATTTAGTTGCTATTTGTAGAGGGAATGAGCCTATTCCCGCATGACAATGCCAGCACGAATCCCCTATTACATCTATTGATTTTCTAGCTAATTTATTTACTAGTCCTCTTGCGGGTGTAAATTGCATATGGTCGAGATTAAAAACTTCAAGACATTTCTGTAAATTATAAAATCCTGTTTCAGAGTACCAATTATGACTAAAAGTAACAGCAAGGGGTTTCATATCATACACCTTTGTTAAAACATGGGCTTGAAAAAAACTATCTTTTCCACCTGAAATGGGCAATACACAATCATAGTTATTTCCAGCCTTTGACTTTGCCTCTTCTAGTATTTTTTTAAATTCTTTTTCTCTATCAGCCCAATTAATATGCATCTTTTCTTCAGAAGAAATACATGCGGTACATATTCCTAATGCATCAAAAGTTACACCCTCTTGAGTAGATGGAATTGTGCATCTAGTACAATAAGTTATATCTTTAAGTACAGTCATAAATTTACGTTTTTCTCGCAATTGTAGTCATGTGACTAGATAGGTTGTTTTGAATCAAAAATTTTTGAAAATTTTCTTGTAGCTCCTCTTTACCGTAAATTATTTTGTTGAGAAAGCTATCTCTTGAGATATCTGGATTTTTTTCCCAAAAGTCTTTTACATATTTAACATCCAATTTTCCTGTCGTGAATGTGCTTACTTTTTTGAAACCAGATCTATTCAGAAGATATTTAATGCTCTGAATACCAAAAAAATTTTGTCTTTCGGGTACTACATAAACTCCGGTATTATTTTTGCCAAGAATAATTGACTCAAAACCTTCTATATTGAGATTTCCAATTATTACAGTTCCATTTTTTTTAATTAAATTATTACACTTTTTTAATACTTTCAAAGGGTCAGAAAAATGATCTAGTACAGCCCAGAATACAATTATATCAACCTTATCATTTCGCCTATAATTTTCTATAGAACCACAATGGACATCATAGCCTTTTTTTTGGCAAATTTTTGTTGCTTCGGGGTTGATATCTAAGCCAGATAGAATGTATTTCGACTTTCTTTTTTTCATGGCATCTAAAAAAAGTCCAGGTCCACATCCAATTTCAAGTAGCTTATTTTTTTTATCTCCAATTTTATCAAAAATAAAATCTACAAGTGGATTAAATATTAATTGCTGCCTATAATTCCTTGTTTTATTTACCATTCTTGAATACATATCCATAGCTTTAGATCTTGAAAAAAAATCTAATTGGGACTCTAGTTTTGGCCTTGGGTTTACATAAATTAATGAACACTTATCACAAACTACAAGTTTAAAATGATTTATCACACTATATTCTTTTGACTTCTTTGAGTTGCAAGCGGGGCATCTTATTTTTTCTAATAGTGCGGTATTAAGTTTATTGCCTTTAGTAAAAAAGTAATCTTCTATTTCTTTTAATAAGTAGTCTTCATATTCTCTATCAATATTTGGGGGTCTTAGCTCATTAATATTTTTTTTCATTTTGTACTAATATTATATCTATCATCCTATTTCAACCCAATAACCTATTAATTATAAAATTGAATTGACAATAGCATTCCATTTTTTTAGCCAAAACCTGTTATTTCCATTACCTGCTAACTCATGAAATTTTTTACGTACAGTTTTAACCTCTTCACTATTCCACCACCTATTAGGATTGCTCCATATTTCATTTAAATGATTAGCAGCCATAATCGGATCATTAAACAACATTTTGTTTTTTTCTAGATCTTTAATTATATTTTCAGTGATCTTATTTCTTTCAAAATATTTTTTTGGGTACAAAAGAATTGTGGGTATATTTAATGACATAGCTTCAATATAAGTAGTCTCAGGGTATAAACAAACAATGACCTTCGACTTAAATAAAAAATTATAATAATTACCAGTACTTACTTTTTCGTCTCCTAAATTTTGAACGTAAAGTTTTTTCACATTTATTCCTGAATGAGGTTGAGGTCTAATTTTTAGTTGATTTAATATTTTATCATCTAAGAAACTAAAAAAATTCATACTCATCTCATAGACTGATAATGATTGGTAGGAAAGTGGATAAAAGGTAGCTCGATGAGCCCATCTACCACTCCCAGAATATCCTATTACAGAACAATGATTTTTGGGTAAAAATATAGATAGCAAATTATATATTTTTTTTAGGTAAAGCAATTTCCCTGGAGGAGCTTGAATATGTTTAGAATGCCATGGAATAAACCAAGTTCCTCTCAAATCACTTATATTCTCTTCAAACTCGAAGTGTTCTCTATAAGCGGGGAGAGATCCACCATGATCTGTTGAAATTAATTTTACACCTTCAGAGACCCTTTCTGCAATCCAATATTTTTTTGGGATACTGTACCAATAAGAGTTGGCCGATATTATCACTTTTGGCTTTAAACTATTATTTCCTACAAAATCGTTATAGAAATCAAAATACTCAATAATTGATGTTGGAAGATCGTATCTTATATAGAGCTTTATAAAGCTTTCAAAATCACATGAAGTATTAAAATTTATTTTTAAGTCTTCTCTATTGATATTATGTGAAATACATCTTTTTTTATCTGCAAATTGACTGGAAAAACTTCTAGGTAATTGTTTATGAAAAAGATTGAATTTAATGTTTGCAAGTAGGGTAAAGTATGAGTCAATTAAAACAATTTTATATTTATTAAAAAGTTTGTCGCAAATAATATTATAGATGTCATCAAGAAGTTTAAGCCTAGATATTTTATTTTTATTTTTTTCAAAAATATTTAAAGATTCATCATTATAATTGGAAAAATGAACCTTACTTAAATTTATTTTAAATTTATTTTTAAATTTATAATGAATAATTCTTTGATATAAAGACTGATTCCATTTGTCTGTCCTGCCATAACTCGAAAGCTGTTGATAGCAGAAAGGTACATCTAAGTCTTTCAAATCTGAATAAAAAAATACATTGAATATTTTTGAATTTTCTTCACTTGCCATTCTTATAGTTTCCCATCTATCATACAGAATGCCTATATAGTCCATCAACCAGGGATCTAATAGAATTTGCCAATATCTAATTGTTTTTTCTGTTGAATGAAGTTTATTTAGTTCTTCACTTAATATTTTAATAAGCTGAGAATGGAGATTGTTTAGATAAGAGTAGTCTTTTCTTAGTTTTTTTCTATCATCCCAATGATATTCTATAAAATTAATATTATCTTTCTTTTTATAGTATTCAATTTCGTTAAAGCACCATCTTCCTAGGTAAAAACAATTTTTATGATAATTGATTTTTCTATCCTGTGCTGTTAAAAATAATGAATAATTTTCCATAAAAAACATATTATATGAGATTATTTATTAATTACATTAAAAGTTATCTGCAGGATTACCCTACGGTTTATAAAATTGCACAAAAAATAAATAATATTATTCGCGTTGATCAGAAAATACATAAGCATAGAAGAAAAAAATTTAGAGAACAGTGTTATAAAAAATTTTATGATGGAGAAAAAAGAATACACAAAAAATATGGAACCATAGAAGTGATCTACGATGCAATATCTGCCAAAAATTTCTGGCATCTTACTACTGGTAGTCAAGATGAAGGAAAATTTTCTGATCATTTATTTAATAACTATATTTTGGAAGGAATGGTAATATTTGATATTGGCTCTCATACAGGTCAATATACTATTCCTTTTGCCAAGAAAGTTGGACCTAAAGGGCATGTATACGCTTTTGAGCCGGAAAATGATGGGTTCAATGCAATAAAAAATAATCTAATTATCAATAATTTAATAAATGTTAATGTTTTTAATCTTGCAATAAGTGATCATAATAAAAAAATTAATTTTTATAAACGTCCTGATAAGGATACTCATAGTATTTTTGAGGAAACTAGTTCTCCATCAGAGATTTCAGAACAAGTTGTTGAAGTAGTAAGATCTCAGACTATTGATGCCCTATTTGAGAAAAAAATTGTTAATAGAATTCCTGATCTTATAAAGATTGATACAGAAGGAGCTGAAATAAAAATACTTAGAGGTGCCAAAAAAACACTGCAGTCAGTTAAACTATTACTTATTGAAATTCACGTTGATGATCTCGTTCGTCAGGGTTATAAAAATCCATACAGTACACTTGAGGAAGAACTTATAAAAAATAATTTCATACATCATAAATATCTGGACGAAATTCATATACTTGCTTCAAAAAAACAAATTGATAAAAAGTAGTGAATTATATCTAACTTTTTTCTTCTAAAATTGAATTGATAGCTTTAGTAATTTTTAAATATTTTCTTTGGGATTTCTTTAAGAAAATAGGAATTGCAATAGCATTAGTCAAAAAATTTTTTGTTTTTGATAGACTTGAAATTTGTTTTTTTTCTAATAGATGGTTCCAATAAAATGCACAATGCCACTTAATTGCATTTGGTAAATTTTTAGTTCCAATTCCCTCATTATTTAACATTTTTAGTATTTTGTTTAATTTACTTTTTTTGTCACAAAATAAAATAAAACAATCATAGCTTGGCAAAGATTTTTTAATGGGAGTTCTTATAGGAATTGATTTTATCAGATTATTTTCAATGATTTTGTATCTTTTTTTACTTTCACGGATCATGTAGCTCAATTTTTTTAATTGAACATTTGCTATAACTGCTTGAATTTCAGTCATTCGATAGTTGAATCCAAATATTTTTTTTGTATCATTTCCTCTTGAATATTTCTTATTATTTTCATGACCATGATCATGGTATTCTCTACAGTATTTGATAAGTTTATTGTTATTTGTCATTATAATTCCACCTTCACCTGATGTGATCATTTTTGCATGATCAAAGCTTAATACTCCTATATCTGATAATGTTCCAAGAAACTTTTTGTCAAACTTTCCACCCACTGCTTCACAATTGTCCTCGAGAACCTTAATTCCTTTTTTTCTAGCTAGTTTTATTATACCCTGTGTTCTTGAAGACATTCCAAGCATGTGTACAGGAATTATTGCTTTAGTTTTTTTTGTAATGAGTGATTCTAGTTCAACCAAATCCATATTTAATGTTTTATCAATATTGCAGATAACTGGCTTTGCTTCTAAATCCTTAATAGCTTCAATTGTAGCTACAAAATTAAATGCTTGTGTAATAACTTCGTCACCTCTTCGGACTCCAAGAGCCTTGAGCGCTATTTTCAACGCTGCAGTGCCTGAAGATACAGCTAAGCAATGCTTAATATTAAAATAATTTGATAAGTTTTTTTCTAAATCTCTAACATGATATTTTTTTCTGATACCTTCAAATCCATGTGCGAGTAATACTCCACCTTCTTCAAATAATTTGTTTACTGCTTTCTTTTCTTCATGATCTATAATCTCAAAACCAGGCATAATAGCAAAATTATATTTTAATTTATCCTCTTACTTATTTGCCAAGACAGAGATTCTTCGTACTTTTTTTGCATTGAAATGTCTTTCTTTGCTTTCTTCGAAAACATTTGAATAGTTAATCCTCTTCTTGGTCGACTTGACTTATTTACTCCACTACCATGACATATATATGCATGATGAATGCACGCATCCCCTTTTTCAAGAGATGGGAAATACTTTATTTTTTTCTTATTGAGATCTTTAACTATTTCCGGCTTTATCATTTGTGAGCTTCCTTTTATATGTGATGGAACATGACTTAAATTGTTTAAATTATTAGTTCCAACATAATAAAAAATGCCTCCATTTTTCTTATTTGCAGCTGTTAAAGCAATCCACATTGTCAAGCCTTTTGGTTTTGTAAGACACCAATATGCGTTATCCTGATGCACAGGACTTTTTAGACCAATTTTTGCAGGTTTTGCAAATAACTCGATCGCATTCACATAACAATCTTCATTCAATAAATAGCTTCCAATTTTAATTATCTTTTTTTTATTTGCAAACGACATCAATTCTTTAGAATTCTTTAAAGCATGAAGTGAATTAATTTTATTATTTATAGTATTAATGTCTCTAACTTTTAATTTTGGCGATTCTTTGCTAACAAAAGTATCAATTGATTTTTTTATAAAATTAACTTCTTTTTCAGAGAATAAACCTCTAATTATTGTGAATCCATCTTCATAAAATTCTTCTGTAATTTTTTGATATAAAATTTTTTTCATTTTAATATGATTTATCACACTATATGGATTATACTTTTTTGCAAATTAATGATTTAACCTTTTCTAATTTTTCTGAACTAATTGGATTTCTATAAATTCTCTTTTTTTTATCTTGAGGAAATGATTTGGGGCTCATTTCTTCTTTTCGTTCAATAAACATCTTGATTATATCAACAAGAAAGATTCCAATTTGGGGGTAAATCGTTGCTCTCATATTTGCGTAGCTTTTCATTGAAGGCTTCAAAACCTTTAATGATATTATTGGTCCGCTATCTATATTTTCATCAATAAGATGGCATGTACAAAATATTTCTTTTCCCTCATATACTTGCCATTCAGGAGCAGTACAACCAGCATATTCAGGAAGTTTGCCCGGATGAAAATTTAAGATACCATAACTAAAGCTTGAAATGACATCTAGCGTTAATATTCCTGTGCCTCCTTGAATACCTACATAGTATCTATTTTTCTTAAGATGATCAGAAAAATCTTTATCCTTTAAAGAATTAAATCTAAAAATATTTAATCTACTTCTAACCTCTAAGATTTTTTTTGGCTTCCATAAATTTTCACACCTTTCGTCTTCTAAATTATCACTTTCAGGATTTTTTCCAAATATGATTACATCAAAAGCAATTTTTGCTATTTCAAGGTGATCAATATATTCCCTGCCCGCATATGAATTATCATTCATCAATAATGCAATTTTCATAATTTAGATAATTGACTAAATACTTTTCTAAATGCCTTTCCAATTAAAATAATTTCTTCATCAGTCAAATCGTAATCACAGTTTTCAAATCCTAAATAAGTTTTTTCATGCAATTCTTCTGCTACAGGACAAATACCTTTTTTATAATTAACTTCTCTTTTACAAATATCTGAGTTCCACGGAAACCCATTTGACCCATATGCAATTTTCTTCTGATAGATTGGCAATGAATGTACATTTACATATCCTGCTGCAAGTCCTTGTACACCTTCAGCTTCTAATGCATTTCTTATCTTTTCTCTGGTTGAATTAAGAATATCTAAATCAAGAATCATAGGATACATATAATAGCCATGAGTACAACCAGGTTTTACAATTGGGAGTCTGAGTCCTTCTATTCCTTCCAACTCATTATTTAATTTCTCAGCTGTAGCCTGTCTGCTTTTTACAAATAAGTCTAATTTCTTTAATTGTTCTATACCTATTGCGGACTCTATTTCTCCTAATCTAAAATTATAACCAACCATATTTGTAAGTTCGACAACATCTTTATCCTCAACAACCGCTTCTGCATGATTTCTAATTAGCTGTAGTTTCTCATATATTTTTTTATCATTTGTAACGCATATTCCTCCCTCTCCTGTTTGGATATGCTTATGTCTATTTAAACTAAAACCCCCCACGTGACCTATAGTACCGGTCATTCTATTGTTATTGAAAGTCCCAGGTGCTTGTGCAGTATCTCCGATAACAGTCAAATCATATTTTTCTGCAATTTGCATTATTGAATCAATATCGCAACTATGTCCAAAAATATCTACAGCCATAATTGCTTTTGTGTAAGGTGAAATATTTTTCTCAATAGATGAAGGATCAATATTAAATGTATCAGATTCTATATCAGCAAATACTGGAATAGCATTCCAATTTAATATAGCTGTGGCTGTAGCGCACATGGTCCATGTTGGAACTATTACCTCGTCACCTGGTTCAATTCCAATAGCGCCAACAGCTGCCATAAGCCCTGAAGTCCAAGAATTTACACTAACTGCGTATTTTACAGAAAAATAATCCTCGCACAATTTCTCGAATTCCTGAACTTTCTCACCACCATAAAACTCTGGTTCCCAACAGCCGACAAATTTAGATAATATTCCAGTTTCTACAACTTTTTTTGCTGCATCTACTTCTTCCGAGCCAATCGAATTATATTTCTTAAATTCAGTGTTAATTGTTTTCTTGCCACCTAAAATTGCTAATGTGTTGTCTTCCATTATTTAAATTTAATTTGCAATAATTAATTATTTTGATCGATAATTTTTTTTAGCTTCCCACATAACTTTCATTGTTTTATATGAGTCTTCTAAAGTGAAGCCATTCAAATATTTTCTATTTTCTGATTTAATATGTTTTACTATCATATTTATTGCATTTTCCATAGAACTCTGTTTAGTTTTTTTCAACCTTGACCTCTCAGGTATTAATATATTTTCCTTCAATATATTGATTTTTTTGTTTTCAATAAAAAGCCTATTTCCAAAATCTTCTATTCTAACTCTTGATTTTGCGAACCTTAAATCAAACTCAAATATTTGATAATTTTTTTCCTCCACTGAATTCATATATATTTTCTGAAGTTTACTACCTACATTCAATAGTAGATCTATTGAAGGATCATTCTTGTAATTAGTTTTTTTGAGAGAAAAGATTTTACTTATCTTAATTTCTTTATTTAATAGATATATTAATGTATCAATAGCATGAACACCATTATGCATCCATCCCCCATAGTATAACACTGAGGCACTGATAAATTTTCCAAATTTCCCATTCTTTATTAATTTTTTCAAATTGTTGTGTACTGTATCAAATCTTCTAGAATGATTAACTATTATCTCTGATTTAGAAGATTTTAAAATTTTTAATATTTCATCAAAATTTTTCTTTTCTGGGAAAGATGGTTTTTCTAAAAAAATTATCAATTTTTTTTTTGATAGATTAAGTATTTTCTTAACAATCTTAAAATGAGTATTTTCTGGAGTACAAATCGAAATTATATCTGGTTCATCAGACACTACAGATTCAATATTTTTTCTCTGTTTGCAGTTAAATCTTTTACTTATATTCTTTGATCTCGAAGAATTAGTATCATAGCATGAAACCAATGAAATATGCTTGTTAGCTTGATAGGCGCCAGCATGAGTAGTTTTATTAAATTCGTAAGATCCTCCAGCAATTTTACCACAACCAATTATAGAGGCCTTAATCAATCTTCTTCTCCGCGTAAAACTTTCCATTTTCTAAGTGTTTTATTATTGATTTCTCTTAAATGAGGTTGTTCCTCTAACAGTTCCATAATATCAGCAAGATAAAATTTCTCCTTGCCCTTATTGTAAAAATGAGAATAAATTTTCTTTATTAGCTCAAAATCTTCTTCAGTATCTACCTCTAAATAGAATTCAGGATCATTAAATGCATCGGGTGCAGTAAGAGATTTTATTTTATATTTCTCAGGAAATCTTGTTATATTATATCCAACGTGTTCCCTTAGAGGATCATCTTTGGGTAATTCATTATTTAATTGAGTCAAAGTTTCTGAATTATAAACTATTACATCTAAACCAGGAGGGTAAGAAGTACTTAAGCAATTTGATAGATAATCATAATTATTTTCCCTTCTACAAAATAATTTTACATATTCATCTACAATAAGCGGATCAATTAAAGGTGAATCTCCAACACATTCGACGTGAACATCAACCTGGAATTCTTGTAGAAGATTTGCTACTCGATCAATTACATTATTTTCAGACCCCCTGAAAAAAGATATCGAATTATT
>MDSV01150746.1_pt1 | contig 35044 bp, 33 predicted proteins | sample 810851 | NCBI WGS metagenome assembly MDSV01 (sample SAMN05326640, study PRJNA326480) | marine metagenome | isolation source: seawater | place: Atlantic Ocean: North East | collected 2012 | reverse complement strand
TAATATGTGCTAACAATTATTAATTTTGCTTAAATCTAATTTTTTATGAAAATATCATATAATTGGCTAAATAATTATATTAATTTAAATGTTAATCCAACTGAGGTATCAACAATTTTAACAAATATTGGCTTAGAAGTTGAGAAAATTGAAGAAGTAGAATCTATTAAAGGTGGTTTAAAAGGTGTTGTAATTGGCGAGATTATATCAATGTGTAAGCATCCTAATGCTGATAAACTAAATTTAACAAAAGTTGATGTCGGGAATGATAATGTTTTACAAATTGTTTGTGGTGCTCCTAATGTTGCTAAAGGGCTAAAAGTACCTGTGGCAACTGTTGGAACTTGGCTGTATGATGGCGATAAAAAATTTAAAATAAAGAAAGGTAAAATAAGAGGTGAGCATTCATTTGGTATGATATGTTCAGAAAAAGAGTTAGGACTAGGGGATGACGACCATGGTATTATGATTATTAAAAGTAATGTTAGCAATGGTACTATTGCTTCAGAACATTTTAATTTATCATCCGATACAGTATTTGACATTGGTTTAACTCCTAACAGAACAGATGCAATGTCTCATTTAGGAGTTGCTCGTGATATTAAAGCTTATTTGAACTATAAAGGTGCAAATATGTCTATTTGTAAGCCTTTAGTTGATAAGTTTGTTGTTGATAATACTAAATTTCCTGTTTCTGTTGAAGTAACTAATAGCAAACTATGCCCAAGATATTCTAGTGTTACTATCTCTAATGTTTGTGTTAAAGAATCTCCAAATTGGATTAAAGAAAAGCTAAATGCTATTGGAATTCCAACTATTAATAATGTTGTTGATATTACAAATTTTGTTCTTCATGAAACCGGTCAACCTTTACATGCTTTTGATTTAGAAAAAATTGAAGAAAAAATAATTGTTAAAACAATAAATGATAAAACAATTTTTACGACATTAGATAATGAAAAACGTGTTGTTTCTTCTGATGACCTAATGATATGTGATTCTAAAAAACCGCTTTGTATTGCTGGTGTATTTGGTGGTGCTGAGTCAGGAGTATCAAATAACACTTCTCATATTTTTTTAGAATCTGCTTATTTTGACCCTATTTCAGTTAGAAAGACTTCCAAAAGACATACACTTTTTACTGATGCTTCATTTAGATATGAAAGAGGATGTGATCCAAATATTACTATTTATGCACTTAAGCGTGCTGCATTGTTAGTTCAGGAGATATGCGGTGGTGATATTTCCTCTGAAATATCTGACATATATCCAGAAAAAATTAATCACTTTTCAGTTGAATTAAATTATTCTAATATGGATAGTTTAATTGGTGATAAAATTGATAGAAATAGAGTTAAAAATATTTTATCAGATTTATCAATAGAAATTGTAAAGGAAAAGAAGAATGGATTAGATTTATTGGTACCTCCGTTTAAACATGATGTTTTTAGAGAAGTTGATGTAATTGAAGAAGTTCTAAGAATATATGGCTATAATTCTGTTCCAGTTCCTTTAGAAATGCACAATTGTCTTCCTAATCAAGATGAAAGAATTGATATAACTAACAAGATTGCAAATCTTTTATCTTTTAATGGATTTAATGAAATAATGAATAATTCATTAACTAAATCTAGTTATAATAAGCTTATTGATAATATAAATGAATCTCAAAATGTAATTATTTTAAATCCGCTTTCTAACGATTTAGATGTTATGAGGCAAACTTTACTTTTTGGTGGTTTAGAAAATGTTGCCTATAATCATAATCGAAGAAATCTTGATTTAAAGTTTTTTGAATTTGGTAAGACATATCATAAAATCAATGATCAATATTTGGAAAAAAATAAATTACAAATACTAATAACAGGAAATGAAAATTATAATAATTGGAACAATGTAAGTAAGAAAGTAGATTTTTTCTTTTTAAAAAAATATGTAGAGAATATTTTGTTATCAATAGGTATTTACAATTTTAGTTCTAATAATAATGTTGATTCACATTTCTCTTATGGATTAAATTATTTTAAAAATAATAATCTTTTAGTTTCATTTGGGATTATTAGATCTAATATATTGCAATCTTTTGGAATTAAATTAGATGTATTTTATGCTGAATTTAATTTAGATTATGTTGAAAAATATATATCAAATTCAATAAAAGTTAATGATATAGATAAGTTTCCGTCAATAAGAAGAGATTTATCATTGTTAATTAATAAGTCTATAACATTTGAGGAAATTAAGAAATTAGCCTTTAGTATCAATAATAAAATTTTAAAAAATGTTGATCTTTTTGATGTGTATGAAGGTAAGAATTTACCAAAGGAAAAAAAATCTTATGCTATCTCATTTTTAATGAATGATTCAAAAGGAACACTAACAGACAAGTATGTTGATAAAATCATGGACAAGTTAATTCAAGCTTTTTGTCAAAAGTTAAATGCTGAAATAAGATAGTATTAACATTTATTTGCGCACCTTTCCCCATCAATTGCTGCCGAAACTATTCCTCCTGCATATCCTGCTCCTTCTCCACAAGGATATATTCCACTAATTTCTTCATGTTCAAGTGTGTTTTTATTTCTTGGAATTCTAACAGGAGAAGATGTTCTGGTTTCTGGTGCATGTATAATTGCATCATTAGTTAAGTATCCTTTCATTTTATAACCAAATTTTATAAAACCACTTTTTAAAGTATTGTTAATAAAAGCTGGAAATAACTCGGTAATCTTTACAGATGTTGTTCCTGGAATATATGAAGTTAATGGGATATTTTCTGATAACTTATTATCAATAAAATCTAGTAGTCTTTGTGCTGGAACTTTTTGACTTCCTCCAGCTAGTAAACATGCTTTTCTTTCAATTTCTTCTTGAAAAAAAACACCTGCCAAAGGACCATATTTTTTAAATTTCTTAAGATCTTCAGTTTTAATTTCTACTACTATTCCCGAATTTGAACTTGGATAGTCTCTTTTAGATGGTGACCAACCATTAGTAACAACTTGTCCTTCTTCTGTAGCACAAGGTGCAATTATTCCTCCAGGACACATACAAAAAGAAAATATTCCTCTTCCATTAATTTGTTTTTTAATTGAATATTGAGAAGGAGGTAAATAATCACTTCTTTCTTTGCATTTATATTGTATTTGATCTATTAATTTTTGCTTATGTTCAATTCTAACTCCAAGTGCAAATTCTTTTGCTTCTATTTTTATCTCTTTTTTATGTAATAATTTAAAAATATCCCTTGCAGAATGACCAGTTGCTAAGATTAATTTTGAAACCTTAATTATTTTATTTTTATTAATTTCTATACTATATATTTTATTATTAGTTATTTTAATATTTGTAAGCTTGCTATTAAAATTAATTTCTCCTCCAAAATTTATAATTGTATCTCTAATAGATGTAATTATTTTTGGTAATTTATTAGTTCCAATGTGTGGATGAGCATTTATTTTAATATTTTTATCTGCTCCATGTTGAATGAGAATATCTAAAATATTCATTATGTCACCTTTTTTTTTGCTTCTTGTATATAATTTTCCATCTGAAAATGTGCCAGCTCCACCTTCTCCAAAACAATAATTAGAATCTACATTTACAATGTGATTATTTGTTAGCTGTGCTATATCTCTTCTTCTATCTCTTATTTTTTTACCTCTTTCAAATATTATAGGTTTTATACCTCTTTCTATAAGTTTTAATGCAGCAAACAGTCCTGCTGGTCCAGCACCAATTATAAATACTTCCTTAGAATTAAGAACATTCTTGTATCTAATATTTTTTGTTTTTTCAATAAATTTTTCATCAATATAAATATCAATAATTAAATTATACTTTATGTTTTTACTTCTCGCATCTATAGACTTTTTTATTATTTCTATATGATTAATTCGTGATTTTTTAATGTTAAATTTTTTAGATATCTTATTTTTTATTTCACCTTTTGATAAAACTAATTTAGGAGATATTTTTATTTCAACTCTTTTAATCATATTTCAAAAATATATATAGCATTTATTTTTTTATTAAAAAAGTAAGATAATTTTGAAAATATTTAATAATTACCATTTGTATATTAATTTTGTTTTTGCTTATGAAATTTTTAATTATCTTTTTTTCTTTTTTAACTTGTAGTCTGTATGCTCAAAATAATTTAAAAATATTAGATTTAAAAATTCTTGAAACTGAAACAATTTTAACCTCTTCATTTCCTGAAGTTGAAGTATTATCTTTTAAAAATAATGAAGAAAGAATAAAATATTTAATTTTAAAAAGAAAAGTCAAAAAAGTATATCCATATGCACTTTTAGCCAAAAGAAAAATATTTGAAATACAGTGTTCTTTAGATACAATTTCTAAAAAAAGACATAAAAAAAAGTTTATTAAATCTCTGACCAAATCTATTAAAGAAGATTATTCTGATGAATTAAAAAAATTAACAATGAGTGAGGGAAAGATTTTAGTAAAATTGATTTATAGAGAAACTAATAATACTTCTTACCAAATTGTTAGGGATTTTAGAGGGAGATTTAATGCTTTCTTTTGGCAAACAATGGCAATTTTTTGGAAAAATAATTTAAAAACAAAATATGATCCTAAAACAATACAAGAAGATGCATTAATAGAGCATATATTAAAAAATGAAAATTTAATTTTAAACTAATCTAGTTTGAAAAAATCTCAGCAACTTTTTTGTTTCTAATGCCTTCTGAATAATCATAGAACCCTATACCAGATTTTACACCTAAAGTATTATTTTTAACCATTTTAATTAGTAATGGAGAAGGATTGTATTTTTTATCTTTAAAACCATCATACATTACTTCTAATATAGATAAACAAACATCTAATCCAATAAAATCAGCAAGTTGTAATGGTCCCATAGGATGTGACATTCCAAGTATCATTACTGTGTCAATGCCTTCAACTGAAGCAATTTTTTCTTCTAGTGTATAAATAGCTTCATTAATCATAGGCATAAGTATTCTATTTGCAACAAATCCTGGAGCATCATTAACTTCAACAGGTATCTTATTTAATGTTTTACTAAGAGACATTATAGCTGATGTTGTCTCATCAGAGGTGGATTTTCCTCTTATAACTTCAACAAGTTTCATTATTGGTACTGGATTCATAAAATGCATGCCTATAACTTTTTCTTTTCTTTTTGTAGCATTAGCAATTTCAGTTATCGAAATTGATGATGTGTTTGAGGCAAGTATAGTATTGTTATTGCAAAAACTATCTAACTGTGAAAATATTTCTAATTTAAGATTTTTATTTTCGGTTGCAGCTTCTACTACAAGATCAGCATCTTGAATACTTTTGTCAATTTTGTCAAATGTCTTAATATTTGATAATGTATGAAGTTTTTTTTCATTGGAAATGATTTCTTTTTTAACCATTCTGTCTAAATTATTACCTATGGTTAAGATTGCCTTATCTAAACTCTTTTTAGAGATATCAATTAAAGTGACATTAAAATCATTTTGTGCAAAAGTATGGGCTATTCCATTTCCCATTGTTCCTGCACCAATTACTATTATGTTTTTCATAAAATTAAATTTAATTAATAAACTACTTTTAAATTGTCTAAATGAAGTTCATTTTTTTCTAATAAAAAGTTTCTTTTCATTCCAACAAAAATACTAAATGAAGGAGCATTGATTCCTTCACTAATTATTTGAGTTAAGTTAATATATATTTTATTCCAATTATCTTTTGGATTTATCCATAATAAATCTCTTTTTACAACAAGTGTATAATTTATATAAACACCTACTAGAAACTCTGTATTAGATTTATAATCTAATTCAAGAAATACAGGGGCTCCTTGTTGTGGCAAATCAGTAATAGGATCAGTTGTTATTTCAAATGTTATAAGTGAATCTGATAAAATGCCAGCACCGTAATTATTATTGCCATCTGATAATATTATAATTGATGTATCACTAATTCTACTTGTAGAGAGATTAATTCCATTTTCAAAATCTTCTAAAAAAAATGATGTATTTTCTAAATATTCAACTGTCGGTGTAATATTCGTTGTTTTATTTGCTTCTAATCTTACATTATTTAAAAATGAACTATAAAAAGGATATGGAGTTCTATTACTTGCAATACCATTATTTTTTATTCCTGCTTTAATTCTTAAAGTGAAATTATTGAGATTTAAAACAGGAAATTGGGCTGGTAGTTCATAAACTCCTTGTAAATTATCATTAATAAATATCCATGCATCTGTAATATTTTCTGTAGATTGATCATTGAGTTCAATTGAATCAATATTTATATAACCTGGAATCGAATCATTTTCTTTTTTACAAGAGAATAATAATATTAAAAAAAGAAAGTATATATGTTTCATTACTATTAACAATTTATTGTGGATTTAAATTTTATAGCCAGAAATAATTAAACCCTATATTGTTTTAATTTTAAATTTTCAAAAATACATTTTTATAAATTAATATGCTGGATAGTTTTAGACATAAGGGGTTGCGAAAACAGTTAGTAGATGTTTTAAGTAAGAAAGGAATAAATAATCCCAAAATTTTAGAAGGAATAAATTCTATCCCTAGGCACTTATTTATTGATAATGCCTTTGTGGATTTTGCTTATAAAGATCAAGCTTTTCCAATTGGCTCTGGACAGACAATATCACAACCTTACACTGTTGCATTTCAAACTGAGTTATTAGACCCGCAACCATATGAAAAAATTCTAGAAGTTGGTACTGGATCAGGCTATCAAACATCTTTATTGCTATATTTAGAATCTGATGTGTATTCAATTGAACGACAAAAAGAACTATATTTAAAAACAAAATCTTTTCTACCTAAATTAGGATATAAATGTCATCTTATTTATGGGGATGGTTATAAGGGACTTCCTAAATTTGCTCCATTTGATAAAATTATTGTTACATGTGGTGCACCATCAATACCTTTAAATTTAATTAAACAAATAAAGATAAGAGGAAAAATGGTTGTTCCTATTGGTGATTCTTCTAAACAAGTAATGCATTTGATTGAAAGAATTTCTGAAAATGAGATAAGAACTACTAAGCATGGTGATTTTTTATTTGTTCCAATGTTAAATGATACTAAAAAATGATTTTATTTTATAGATTTTTTGTAATCTTGTACAAATTAAACTGTTGATTATGAAAAAAATAACTTTAATATTTTGTACTTTTTTATTTAGCTTTTCTTCTTTTGCTCAAGTTGAAGTAGAACAGGGAACAGTAATACTTGAAATGGGAACTAATGGTTTTAAAACTGAAAGTGTAAATTCTTGGGAAGGTCTTGGAGGTATGCCTAATTCTAGTTTTACTGATATTGTTGATATAGAATTTGATGATAAATATGATAAATATACTCAAAGTAGTTTTACCATAGATTTTAAAACAGGTTTTGCTGTTTCTGATGGTTTAGTACTAGGGCTTGGCTTTAATTATGTTTCAACATCTTCAGATGTTGAATATTCTAATGACTGGAGAGACATGGGATATGAAGATTATGATCAAAGTAGTAATCAACTTACTTTAGTTCCAATGTTAAGATATTATTTTGCTGAATCTGGAGTTTGGTCACAAATTGATTATGGTTTATGGTCAACAAGTTCAGATGATAGTGAAGGATCTTATGATGATGTAGAATTTCCTAAAAGAAATGCATTAGGTTTTAGCGCCGGATATGCTGCTTCATTAAATGATTATGTTTCTTTAAATCCTTATTTGAAATATTTATTAATAACACAAACAACTAAAGATGGTGGTTATGATAAAGACGGTGATGAAATTGATGAAGTAATTAAATATGGTCAATTCAATATTGGTGTTGCTTTAACAGTTCATTTAGGATATTAACTCAATTATTAATTCAAATTAAAAAAAAATGAAAAAAATATTTACAATTGTTTCTGCATTAGTACTTTCATTAAGTATTTCTGCTCAATCTTGGACTGACAGATGGAATGATGATTCATACCTTCCTGAAAGTGGGGATTGGTCTATTGGTTTTGATGCAACTTCAACATTAAATTACTTTGGTAATTTATTAAATTCAAATGCTACAGCTCCAACTGCAGGTTATGTTAGTGGTTTTAATCAAGCCATTTATGGAAAATTAATGACATCTGACAATGAAGCTTGGAGAATTAGAGTTGGATTAAATATGACAAAAGAAATAGATAATACTGATGTTCCTGATGCAAATGATCCAAATAATACAGTTACGGACAAGAATAGTGTTGGAAAAACTGATATTAATCTTTATTTAGGAAAGGAATTTAGAAAGGGAAAAGCGAGATTACAGGGGGTTTATGGTGCTGAAGCAGGACTTGCTATTTCATCAGAAACTGAAAAAAATGAATTTGGTAATTCTGCAGGTAATGGAGGAGTTGGAATTATTGAAGATAAATCTGGACTAAACTTTGGAATAAGTTTAAGAGGATTCATTGGTTTTGAATACTTTATGTTACCAAGTATGTCTATTGGTGGTGAATATGGTTGGGCTTTTGGATTTTTATCTGAAGGAGGTGGTAGTACTACTACTCTTAATTTTGATGGATCTGAAGATGAAAATGAAAATGCTAATGATTCTTCTTTCGGATTTTCAAATGACAACTCAGGAGGATCACTAGTTTTGAGAATGTACTTCTAAGATAATCTTAGCTTTAATAATATAACAGGGGCCCATTTATTTTTGGTCCCTTTTTTTTTATTTATCTAAAATTGATTTAATGATTTTACATCCTTTTATAATATCTTTATTTGATATATTTAATGGAGGTGTTATACGAAAAGAGGATTTAGTAAATAGAAAATAAAATAATAATAATCCGTTATTTAGTGATTCTTCTACCACTTTTGTTACTAATTCTTCATTGTGAAGTTCAATAGATAGCATGAGCCCTTTTCCTCTTATACACTTAATTTTTGGGTGTTGTAGTTTTTTTCTAAATAATTTTTCTTTTTTGTCTATATAATGAAGTGTTTTACTTGAACATAAATATTCTAATGTAGCGTAGCTAGCTACACAACTTAAAGGGTGACCACCAAAAGTTGTTATGTGTCCAAGTTCTGGATTAAATGTTAATTGGTTCATTAATTTTTTAGATGAAATAAAAGCTCCTATTGGCATTCCACCTCCCATTCCTTTAGCAATACATAAAATATCAGGAACTATTTTAAATGCTTCAAATCCAAATAAAGTTCCTATTCTTCCAAAGCAAGTTTGAATTTCATCAAATATTAAAAGAGTTCCAGTTTTTATACATTTTTTCTGTATTTCAACTAAGAATTTTTTTTTAGCAACAATAAAACCGCTAGCCCCTTGAACAGGTTCAATTATTACGGCAGCTGTGTTTTTTGTTATATATTTAATTGAATCAAGATCATTGTAAATTATTTGATTAGAATCGGGGATAAGCGGTCTAAAACTTGATTTGTAATATTCGTTCCCCATAACAGAAAGACTTCCTTGAGTAGATCCATGATAAGAATTTTTACATGAAACTATTTCTGATCTTCCTGTAGCTCTTTTGGCTAACTTAATTGCTCCCTCAATAGCTTCAGTTCCAGAATTAGTAAAATAAGAGGTACTTAATTTTTTTGGTAAATTATCTGCTAGTTTTTTAGCTAATTTATATTGAGGCTTTTGAATGTATTCTCCATAAACCATTACATGTAAATACTTTTTACATTGATTTTTTATTGCATTAATTACTTTTGGATTATTATGTCCAATAGAACATGCTGATACTCCAGCAATAAAATCTAGATATTTCTTTCCATTTTTATCTATTATATATGAACCTTTTGCAGATTGTACTTCTAGACAAGATGGAAAAGAAAATGTTTGTGCCTGAAAATCTTTAAATATATTTCTTACCTTATTCATTTTATTTTTAATGAGTAGGAGTTAATTTGCATAAAGAAATTTAAAAGAGTGAAATAAATTTAATTATTTTTTATTCATTCTTTTTAATAGTCTTTTTTTAAATTCTTGCTCAGCATCATATAGAACTGCAATTTGCTTATTTGAAAGTATTTTTTGATATTCTTTGTGATATATTATTCTTGTTTCTAAAATTTGTTGTTCAATTTTAAATTTTTTATCATTTAATACTTCTACTTGATTTTCATCTAAGTTATTAATATTTTTTCTTTCTTTTATCAGGTGATGATTTTTTTGTTTAATACTTTTAATTTGATCAGTATATTCATTGTATACAGGCCAAAAAGCTTGCGCTTCTTCTACTGAAAGATTAAGTTTTTTACTTAAAAAGGCAATTTTGGAACTTTCAATTTTTTCTAATCTATCCTGTCTTTTTTGTTGTTTGTCAGATTGAGATAGCAACAATAATGGAGCTATAAACATAATTATAAGAATTTTTTTTCGCATTGTTTTTAGTTTTTAATTAATTAAAAGATCATACTCAATTTCGTAATCAATAAAATGAAGAATTTCTGCATTATTAAAATCAAATTTTTCTATTTCATTTTCGATGTAAATATTATTTAAATTATTTTGATCAGTATAAGTTGTATTATTCTTAAAAATCAAAATAAATAAAATAAGAATAGAAGTAGCTATAATAGGTTTTTTAATTTTAAATAATAAATCTTTTATAAAAAAATTATTTTTTTCAATAATTATATTTTGAATGTTATTTTTTAAATCAAAAAAATAATTTTCTGGTGTTTTAAACGGATTTTTTTTATAATTTTTCATTTTATATGATTTTTCATATACATATATAGATGAAATTAAATTAAAAAGGTTTAATCTAATTCTAATTTTTTTTTAATTTTTTCTTTTGCGTGATGGTAATTTGCCTTTAATGCACCAATTGATGTTCCTAGAATTTCAGATATTTCTTTGTATTTCATATTTTCAAAGTATTTCATATTAAATGCAATTTTTTGTTTAATTGGTAATTCTAAAAGAGTTTCTTGTAGTTTTTTTTCAATTTTATTTCCATCAAAATATACATCATCTTGTAAATGATATTTTAATCTGCTACTAACATTTTCTAATGGTTCAAAGACATGTTTTTTTTGTTTTTTTAAAAACGTAATTGATTCATTAGTAGCAATTCTATATATCCATGTATATATTTTTGATTTCCCATTAAATTTGTTAAGATTCTTATATACTAGTAAAAATGTGTTTTGTGTAATATCATTGGCATCTTCATGACATAAAACAATTTTTCTAATATGCCAATATATCCTTTCTTGATTATAGTTAATAATATGATTGAATGCTTCGTTTCTAGTCTTAGGCTCTTGAAACATTTTTAAAAGTTCTTTGTCGTTAACTTCATTCATACTTATTGAATGTAAGTTTATTTTCTTGATATTACTTTTTTAACTGCATTAACGATTGCTTTATCGTTTAAACCATATTTTTCTAATAATTGCATTGGTGTTCCACTTTCACCAAAGGTATCATTTACTCCTACCATTTCTAATGGTGTAGGGATCTTTCTTGAAAGCAATTGAGCAACACTATCCCCAAGACCTCCATTTATCATATGCTCTTCTGCTGTTACTACACATCTAGTTTTTTTGATTGAATTTATTATTATTTCTTCATCTAAAGGTTTAATGGTATGAATATTTATTATGTCTGAAGAAACACCTAATTCTTTCAGCTTTTTAGATGCTTTAATAGATTCCCAAACTAAATGTCCAGTTGCAATTATAGTTACATGATTACCATCGTTGATTTTTATTCCTTTACCAATTTCAAAATTTTGTTCTAAACTTGTAAAATTTGGAACTTTAGGTCTACCAAATCTTAAGTATACAGGTCCAATATGTTCAGCTATAGCTATTGTTGCTAATTTGGTTTGATTATAATCACATGTATTAATGACAACCATATTAGGAAGCATCTTCATCATTCCGATATCTTCTAAAACTTGATGTGTTGCACCATCCTCTCCTAAAGTGACACCTGCATGAGATGCACAGATTTTAACATTTTTATTTGAGTATGCAATTGATTGACGAATTTGGTCATAGACTCTAGAGGTTGAAAAATTAGCAAATGTTCCAGTAAATGGAATTTTACCTCCAATTGTCATTCCTGCCGCAATTCCCATCATATTTGCTTCAGCAATTCCAACTTGAAAAAATCTATCTGGATTTTCATTTTTAAAGTCATTCATTTTTAGTGATCCCGTTAGATCAGCACAAAGTGCTAAAATATTTTTATTTTTTCTTCCTAACTCTGTTAGTCCATCTCCAAATCCAGATCTTGTATCTTTCATTTCCATATTTTAATATAGTTTAATTGATTCTGTTTTATTTGATTTAATTGTAAATTCTTTTTCACGTATTTCGGTATGATCATACGAGCTGAGTGCTCTAAATACAACTTTGTATTTTCTATTAGGTAGTAACTCTAAATTATGTCTAGTTTTTTCTCCTTTAAATTCATATATTTTTTCAATTATATTTCCATTTATAAAATATAATCCACCATATCCTTTTGATGGTAAAAAAATGTTTGCTTTTCCAGTTGATGGCAACGGTAGATTATATGTTAATCCAGCATCAATATATATAGTGTCATAATATTTTGGCAAAGTAAGAATTTCTATTTCATATCTACCTTTTAAATACTTTATGGTAGAATTTATTTCTTGAATATTTATTATTTCTTTTTCTCCCGCCTTTCTTATCAAACAATTGTATTTTTTCTTATTGTTTAACATTTGAATGTTAAGTTTTCCTTGATGAGCTTCAATTTCAATAATATTATGTTTTCCGGCATCAATAGAAATAAATTCTTTATATATTGGAGGTATTGTATTTATAATCATATTATATGAATTAATATTTTCTATCATCATTGTATCAGGAATATTCTCTTTATTTAAAGTGTGAACATAATGGTAATCTAATTCATCTGTAAATGTATTGTAAAATCTGATATCAACATTTGTTTCTGTAGGTTTATTGTCTTGATCTAACAAATATACTTGAGTTGTGGTATTATTAATAATATTAGAGAAAATAATATTTAAAACATTTTTAAATTGATTCTCATATGTTGCGTCAAGCAGTTCCCCTACACAGTCAAAAGATTTTTTCCAATAATCGTCTGCACCAATACCTATAATAAATGGTTTTAAGAAAATACCTTTTTTTTGTAATCTTTTAGATACCCTACAAGGATCAATATCACATTCTTCTTGTCCGTCTGTAATTAAAATTATAATATTTCTTGAATCTCCCTTAATATTTTGGAAGTCATTCGCAGCTTGTTCAATTGAGTATCCAATTGCAGTTGTACCACGAGCTTTTATTAAGTTTAGTTTAGTTTTTATATTTTTAATAGCAGTTTTTAATGGAGAAAAATCTACTTCCAACCTAGAGTCTTCACAAATTTGTGGTGGAAAATTATATTGATGTCCATATACTCTTAAGGCTAACTCTAGATTATTTATATTTTGAGAATCTAATGAGTCTAAAATATTAATGAGTAATTTTTTTGCTCTTTCAATTTTTTGACCATTATCCCATCTAGATAACATAGATTGGGAAGCATCAAAAACAAATAGAACTCTATTAATTTTATTATCATTTATTTGTGAAAATGTATTTTTTACAACTAAAAATGTAAGTAGAAATAAAAAAAATATTTTAATATTATTAGTAATCACCTAAAGTTTCTGGATTTTGTTCTAACGCTATTTTTAATTGTTCGTCATTGGGAGCTACCCCATGCCATTTATGTGTTCCCATCATAAAGTCTACACCATTTCCCATTTCTGTATGTAAAATAATTGCTATTGGTTTTCCTTTTTTAGTCATTTTTTTTGCTTGATTTAATATCTCAATAACATTAGAAATTTGATTTCCTTTTCTTTCTTCTAAAACTTGCCAGCCAAACGAAATAAGTTTTTCTTTAAGGTTTCCAAGTGGTAATACATCATCTATATCTCCATCAATTTGTTTTTTGTTATAGTCAATAGTAGAAATAATATTATCTATTTTATTTCCACTTGCATACATTAATGCTTCCCATATTTGACCTTCTTGAAGTTCACCATCTCCATGTAAGCTATAAACTAAAGATTCATCATTATTTAATTTCTTTGTAATTGCTGAACCTATTGCAACTGAAAGACCTTGTCCTAAAGATCCAGTAGAAATACGTATTCCTTCCAAACCTTCATGAGTCGTAGGGTGACCTTGCAATCTACTGTTTAGTTTTCTAAATGTTGAAAGTTCAGAAATTTTAAAATAACCACATCTTGCTAAAACAGAATAATAAACTGGAGATATATGACCATTGGAAAGGAAAAATATATCTTCATTTATTCCATCCATATCAAAATTTTTGTTGTGATTTAGTATGTTAAAATATAAAGCAGTGAAAAACTCTGTGCATCCTAAAGATCCACCTGGATGACCTGAATTATTTGCATGAACCATCCTTAAAATATCTCTTCTTACTTGTGTGGCTATTTGTTTAAGCTCATTAATATCATTCATTTACATAATTTTTATACAAAAATAGAAATACTATTAGTGTTATGAATTTTAATTTTTAAAATAACTTATGATTTATTAACGTATTATTGACAAATTAGTATATAAAAAATATTTTTTAAATTAATATTTAAAAATATATTTGCATAAAAAAAATGAGTTTAAAATGTGGTATAGTTGGACTTCCTAATGTTGGTAAATCAACATTATTTAATTGTTTGTCAAATGCAAAAGCTCAATCTGCTAATTTTCCTTTTTGTACTATAGAACCTAACATAGGAATGATTACTGTTCCAGATGATCGGTTAAATCAATTAGCAAAATTAATAAAACCTGAATCAGTAGTTCCTACACATATTGAGATCGTTGATATTGCCGGATTAGTAAAAGGAGCTAGCAAAGGTGAAGGACTTGGAAATAAATTTTTAGCTAATATTAGAGAAACTAATGCAATTATTCATGTTTTAAGATGTTTTGATGATGAAAATATAACGCATGTTGAAGGTAGTGTTAATCCAATTAGAGACAAGGAAATTATTGATTTAGAGTTACAACTAAAGGATTTAGAAACTTTAGAAAAGTTAAAATCTAAAAATATAAGATCTGCTGAAACAGGAAATAAATCGTCTAAAATTTTAATTACAATTATAGAAAGATGTATTTCATATCTAGAACAAGGTAAATCTTTAAGAAGTTTTGATTTTAGCAATGAAGATTATCTTCTAATTAGTAATTTTAATTTAATTACAATCAAACCTGTGTTATACTTGTGTAATATTGATGATGAATCTATTAATCAAACAAACAAATATGTAAATGAAGTAAAAAAGAAAGTTAATGATGAAGGAGCTCAAATTCTAACTATTGCTACTTCAATAGAGTCTGAAATTGCAGAGCTAGAGAATAATGATGATAGATTAATGTTTTTAAATGAGATAGGATTAAGTGAACCTGGAGTCAATAATTTAATTACAAGTACATATCAATTGTTGAATCTTCAAACATTTTTTACAGCAGGAAAGAAAGAAGTAAGAGCATGGACAATAAAAAAAGATTCTTACGCTCCTCAAGCAGCTGGAGTTATTCATACTGATTTTGAAAAAGGTTTTATAAGAGCTGAAGTAATTGCCTTTGATGATTTTATTTCTTTAGGTTCTGAATTAGCTTGTAAGGAAGCTGGGAAACTTTCTGTAGAAGGAAAAAATTACATGGTTAATGATGGAGATATTATGCATTTTAGATTCAATGTGTGATATCAGGTTTATATAGTTGAAAAAATTGTTAATAACAGTTTATTTTTACATATAATTTCATAATCTAGTGTTCTATCTTTGTAACAAATTATTTAAGAGTTTTTTCTGTAGAATTTTATGGATAAAGTTAATTATAACGAAGATAGTATAAGGTCTCTAGACTGGAAGGAGCATATTCGTTTAAGACCTGGAATGTATATTGGTAAAATGGGAGATGGCTCTTCACCCGATGATGGTATTTACATCTTGTTAAAAGAGGTTATAGACAATTCAATAGATGAATTTGTCATGGGTAATGGAAAAACTATAGAAGTCAATATTAAAAATAAAAAAGTTACAGTTAGAGATTTTGGAAGAGGAATACCACTTGGCAAAGTTATTGATTGTGTGTCAAAAATTAATACTGGGGCTAAGTATGATTCAAAAGTTTTTAAAAAATCTGTTGGTCTAAATGGTGTTGGTACAAAGGCAGCAAATGCACTTTCTTCTTATTTTAAAATTTCTTCTTTTAGAGATGGTAAAAGTAAAGTTGTAGAATTTGAAAATGGTAATATTTTTAATGATCAACCAATTCAAATATCTAAGTCAAGAAGAGGAACAAAAGTCACATTTATTCCTGATGAAAACTTATTTGGAGAGTATAACTTTTCATTTGATTATATTGAAAATATGCTATGGAACTATTGTTATTTAAATCCTGGATTAACAATTTTGTTTAATGGTATAAAATTTTATTCTGATAAAGGTTTATTAGATTTATTAGAAAAAAATACTAATAATGACGTTTTATATCCAATTATACATTTAGTTGGAAATGATATTGAAGTTGCAATTACTCATTGTAAAAATCAATATAATGAACAGTATTATTCTTTTGTTAATGGACAGCATACAGTTCAAGGAGGTACTCATCAAGGTGCATTTCGACAAGCTTTAGTTAAAACAATACGAGAGTTCTTTGGTAAAAATTATGATGCAGTTGATATTAGACAAGCAATTAATGCAGCAATAAGTATTAAAGTAATTGAACCTGTATTTGAATCTCAAACAAAAACTAAACTTGGATCTACTGAAATTGAACCTAATGGAATGACTGTATTAACTTTTGTTCAAGATTTTTTAAAAAGAAATCTAGATAACTATTTACATAAGCATACTGATATTGCAGAAAGTATTCATAAAATCATTTTACAGTCTGAGCATGAAAGAAAAGCAATGGCAGGAGTAAAAAAGTTAGCTAGAGAAAGAGCCAAAAAGGCTAGTTTACACAATAAAAAGTTGAGAGATTGTAGAGTGCACTACAATGATGAAAATAAAAAAAATAGATTTGATTCAACCATATTTATAACTGAAGGTGATTCCGCTTCTGGATCGATAACTAAAACTAGAGATATTAATACTCAAGCTGTTTTTTCTTTACGAGGAAAACCATTAAATTGCTTTGGGCTTACTAAGAAAGTAGTCTATGAAAATGAAGAATTTAATTTATTACAATCTGCATTAAATATTGAACAAGGAATTGATGATTTACGATATAATAAAATTGTTTTAGCTACTGATGCGGATGTTGATGGAATGCATATTAGATTATTGTTACTTACATTTTTCTTGCAATTTTTTCCAGAACTAGTAAAAGAGGGACATATTTATATTTTAGAAACTCCTTTATTTAGAGTTAGAAATAAAAAAGAAACTGTTTATTGCTACAATGAAAATGAAAAAAATGATGCTGTTCAAAAAGTTGGAAAATCATTTGAAATCACACGTTTTAAGGGGCTTGGCGAGATTTCACCAAATGAATTTAAACATTTTATTGGATCAAATATGAGACTTGATCCAGTAATACTTGGAAAGCAAACAAAGATTGAAGATGTTTTAAGATATTACATGGGTAAGAATACAAAAGAAAGACAAACATTTATTATTGACAATTTAAGAAATGAAGAGGATGTTTTACAAGAGAAAAATTAATTTAAGATCATCAAATAAAGATATTTCTGTACTCGTTACAATATTATTAATTTTATTTTGTTTTATATTTCTAATTTTCCCTTTAATATTTATTAAAATATTTCCTCAATCTTTATTAGTTAATTATATAGTTTCCAATAATTATTTATTTTATTTCTCATTTATTTTACTTCTTTATTTTGTAGTTACAGGAATATATTATTACAAATTAAAAATAGATCCTTATATTATTCAAATGACGTCTCATAGAACTATTACTGGTAATTTTTCTAATAAAGAAAATATAGATATTCCGCATTCAATGTTAAAGAAATATAGTTTTTTTTCTAGACCATTTAGTTTTAATAAAACCCTAATGCTAAAAATAGAAATCTCTAAAAATAAATATATCGCAAAGAGATTTAACATGAGTATTTTAACGAAAAAGGAACAAAATAGAATATCAAAAATTTTGGATCAAATTATTGAAAAAGAAAAAAAGAATGGATAAAGCTGATATTGAAGAAGAAAATTTTAAAGATAATATTCTGTATTTATCTGGTATGTATGAAAACTGGTTTTTAGACTATGCATCTTATGTAATTCTTGAAAGAGCAATACCAAACATTCTTGATGGTTTAAAACCTGTACAACGAAGAATTTTACATTCACTAAAAGAAATAGAAGATGGACGTTATCACAAGGTTGCAAATGTTATTGGTAATACCATGAAATATCATCCTCATGGAGATGCATCAATAGGTGACGCTATGGTTCAAATAGGTCAGAAAGAATTACTTTTAGATATGCAGGGGAATTGGGGTAATGTTTCTACCGGTGATAAAGCAGCAGCATCAAGATATATTGAAGTTAGACTTACTGATTTTGCTTTAAAAGTTGTTTTTAATAATAAAGTTACAGATTGGATTTCTGCTTATGATGGAAGAGGAAAAGAACCAAAAAATTTACCTGTAAAATTTCCGTTACTTTTGGCACAAGGAGTCGAAGGTATTGCTGTTGGTTTATCAACGAAGATACTTCCTCACAATTTTAATGAACTTATTGATGCATCAATTAAAGTTTTAAAAGGTATTAAGCCAAGAATTTATCCTGATTTTCAAAGTGGAGGTACTGCTGATTTTACAAATTATAATGATGGTAAAAGAGGAGGTAAGATTTTAGTTAGAGCTAGAATTGAAAAAATTGATAAAAGCACATTATTGATTAATGAATTACCTTATTCAACAACAACCTCATCTTTAATAAGTTCTATTATAAAAGCAAATGAAAAGGGTAAGATAAAGATAAAAAAAATAGAGGATAATACAGCAGAAAGTGTTGAAATTATAGTAAAAATTCCTACAGGACTATCTCCTGATAAAACAATCGATGCTTTATATCGATTTACTGATTGTGAAATTTCTATTTCCCCTTTATGCTGTGTTATTGAAGATGAAAAACCTGTTTTTTTAGGCGTTTCTGAAGTATTACAAAAGTCAACAAATAATACTTTAAATATTTTAAAAAATGAGCTTGAAATTGAATTGTTTGAAGTTCAAGAAAAATGGCATTTTCTATCTTTAGAGATGATTTTTATTCAAGAACGTATTTATAGAAAAATTGAAGAGTTAGATAATTGGGATGATATAATAAATACTATCAATGAAAATATAAAAATACATATATCAAAATTTAAAAGAGAAGTTACAATAAATGATATTGAGAAGTTAACTGAAATAAAAATTAAAAGAATTACAAAATTTGATATAAATAAATCTCAACATGAGCTTTTAAAATTAGAAGAAAGAATTTATCTAATTAATAATCATTTAAGTAATATTATTGATTATGCTGTTAATTACTTTAAAGACCTTAAAAAACATTTTGGCTCAAATAATAAAAGAAAGACGGAAATTAAAATTTTTGAAAGTATTGATGCCTCAAAAGTTGTTGTTGCCAACCAAAAGTTATTCATTAATAGGGAAGAGGGCTTTATTGGAACTTCAATGAAAAAAGACGAGTTTATTTGTGAATGTTCTGATATAGATGATATCATTATTTTTAGAAATAATGGTACTATGAAAGTAGTAAAAATAGATAAAAAGGTGTTTGTAGGTAAAAATATAATTTTATGTACTGTCTTTAAGAAAAAAGATGATAGAACAGTATATAATATGATTTATAAGGATGGTGTAACATCCAATACTTTAGTAAAAAGATTTTTTGTAACTAGTGTTACTAGAAATAAAGAATATCAATTAACCAAGTCAACCTTAAACACTAAGATACTGTATTTAACCAGAAATCCTAACGGTGAAGCCGAAAAAGTTTTAATTAACTTTAGAAGACTTCAAAGGCTTAAAAAATTAAAATTAGATTTAGATTTTGCTAACATTAGTATAAAAGGTAAACTTTCTGTAGGAAATATTGTAACAAAAAATCCTGTTAAAAATATTGAATTAAAATCTTTAGGAATTTCAACTTTATCTGCACGAAAAGTTTGGTATGATGATTCTGTAAATAGATTAAATGTGGAAGAAAGAGGTACATTTCTTGGTGATTTTCAAGCAGAAGATAAAATCTTAACAATTAATCAATCTGGAATATTAGAATTAAGATCATTCGATGTTTCAAATAGATTCCCAGAAGATTTAATTATAATTGAAAAGCTAAATATTAAAAAGCCAATTTCCGTAATATATTTTGATGGGCTTAAAAAGTTTTATTTTGTTAAAAGATTTTGTGTAGATAACAAGACTAGTAAGTTTAGTATTGTTAACGATCATAAAGATACATTTTTAGAGTTAGTTTTTACAGATTGGAGGCCGTTAGTCGAGCTTGTATTTGTTAAAGAGAAAGGAAAGGAAAGGAAAAAAAGTATAATTAATATAGAAAACTTTATTTCTGTTAAAGGTCAAAAAGCATTAGGAAATAAGTTGTCAAATTTAAAAATTAAAGAAATTAACGTCTTAGAACCATTAGAGTATTCAGAAAATCAAGATAAAAATCAAGAAATTGATTCTCTATCAAATGAAAATAGTCAAATCACTTTAAAACTATGAAATATATGAATAAAATTAATCAGATTTTTCTACTGTTTATTTTTCCAATTTTTACTTATTCACAAGGTAGTTATAATTTAACATTACTTGGTGAATTTGAATGGCAGAATACAGAAGGTAGTGATATTTGGGGTTGGTATAATCCAAATAATGGTTATGAGTATGCTTTAGTTGGATTAAATGATGGTTTTTCGTGTGTAGATGTCACTAATCCAACTAACCCAACTGAGATGTTTTATATTTCAAGTAAAAATTCAACTTGGAGAGATGTTAAAACTTGGAATAATTATGCTTATGTAACTACTGAAGCTGATACAGGTTTATTAATTGTTGATTTAAATGATATGACTGGACAAACTCATTGGTACGTTACCAACTTTACAAATCCAGTTAACGGTTCATCTACCGAATTTACATCTGCTCACAATTTATATATTGATGAAAATGGTATTGCATACATCTTTGGAGCAGGTTCAAATTCAGGTTCCAATCCTAGTGATGGAGTTATTTTTTTAGATGTTGAATCAAATCCAACAAATCCACATTATTTAGGCGAGTGGGATGATCATTATATTCATGATGGTATGACTAGAGGAGATACTTTATATGCTGGATGTATAAACATAGGTGAGTTATATATTATAGACGTTAGCGATAAAAATAATCCAATTATTTTAGGTCATAGACCTACTCCATCAAATTTTTCACATAATATTTGGGTTTCTGATGATGGAAATTATGTTTTTACAACTGACGAAAAATCCAATGCATTTATAGGATCCTATGATATAACTAACTTGTCAAATATTATTGAGATAGATAGAATTCAATCAAATCCTGGTTCTAATTCAGTACCACACAATACACATGTAGATGGTAATTTTTTAATCACTTCTTGGTATAGGGATGGTACTGTTGTTCATGATATAACATATCCAGATAATATTATTCAGGTAGCATACTTTGATTCTTATATTGGTGGTGGAAATAATGGCCCAAATAATGGATTTGACGGCTGTTGGGGTACATACCCTTATTTACCATCAGGTAATATTATTTCTTCTGATATAAACAGTAGCTCTAGTCAGTTAGGTAGATTACTAGTCTTTAGAAGAGATTTTCAACAAGCATGTTTTTTAAAAGGGAATGTTACTGATTTAAATTCAAGTCTTCCTTTAAGTGGTGTAAAAGTTGAAATTATAAGTCCAATTTTAAATTTTGAAACAACTAATATTTTAGGTGATTATTCTACTGGAGTTCCTTCTGCTGGAACTTTTGACATTATATTTTCTAAGGCATGTTATCTTTCTGATACTATAACTTTAAGTATGTTAAATGGTGTAGTTACTACATTAGATGTTACTTTAGAACCTTCTTTTATTTCATCTTCTTTCAATGGTGGAGCTATTGATAATTCAATTGGAAATGGAGGTTTTTTTAATGGTGATCAACATTTGATTTTTAATTCTTATCAAGAGTGTATTATTAAGTCAGCAAATATTTATTCAGAAGGATCAAATACAATTACTTTTGAGCTAAGAAATAATAATGGTAATGTAATTGATGATACAACATTAAACATTCTTTCTGGTTTACAAAATATTACTCTTAATTTCGAAGTTCCAGTTGGTAATAATATGCAATTAGGTGTAAGCCAAGGATCATTATATAATAGTGGATTATATAGAAACTCTACTGGTGCTATTTTTCCATATGATATAGGTCCATTAATTACAATTACTGGGACAAGCGCACAGTCTGGTAGTTCTTATTATTATTTTTATTATGATATTGAAGTAGATGTATCATGTGGTAATGCAACTTTTACAAGCGAAGTTTTAAATAGAGATAGAAAATTATTAAAAACAATTGATATTTTAGGTAGAGAGACTAATACAAAAACAAATAATTTGTTAATTTTTATTTATGATGATGGAACAGTTGAAAGAAAAATACTCACTAAATAGATAAAAAATGAGAAAGTTAGAATTATCTAATAAACATCTATTACTAGGAGCTAAAATGGTTCCCTTTGCAGGTTTTTTGATGCCAATTCAATATTCTGGAGTTAAAGATGAACATTTAGCCGTTAGAAATGAAGTTGGAGTATTTGATGTTTCTCATATGGGTGAAATAATTGTTGAAGGAAAAAATTCATTAGACTACTTACAATATTTGACTTCTAATGATGTAAGTAGATTAAGCATAGGAGATGTTCAGTATTCCTATTTTCCTAATAATTTAGGAGGAATAGTTGATGATTTTTTATTATACAAATTAGCTGATAAAAAATATATGTTAGTAGTCAATGCATCTAATATTGAAAAGGATTTTAATTGGATGAAAAAACATAATTCATATAAATGTATTGTAGAAAACCATTCAAATAAATATGGATTATTAGCACTTCAAGGTCCAGGTTCACTATCTCTACTTCAAAATTTAACAGATATAGATTTATCATCATTGATGTATTATAAGTTTAAAAATGGAAATATTTTAGATGTAAAAAATGTAATTATTTCTAGAACAGGTTATACTGGTGAGTTAGGATACGAACTTTACATTGAAAACATATACTTAAAAAAGGTCTGGGAAATTTTATTTAATCAATCTTTATCTCTAAAACCTATAGGTTTAGCTGCTAGAGATACATTAAGGTTAGAGAAGGGATACTGCTTATATGGAAATGATATTAATGAGAATACATGTCCTCTTGAAGCTGGTCTTGGATGGGTGACAAATTTTAACAAAAAATTTATTAATTCTGAAAAAATTAAAAATAAATTAAATTCATTAAAATCTAAATTAGTTGGTTTAGAAATAATTGATAGAGGGATTGCTAGAAAAGGTTATGTAATAATTGATGCTAATGGAACTAAAATAGGAGATATTACTTCTGGAACAATGTCTCCATCTTTAAATAAATCTATTGCTTTAGGATATATTAATAATAATTTTAGCCAACTTGGTAATGTTGTATATATTCTTATTAGAAATAAGAAAATAAAAGCAAAAATAGTTTCTCTTCCTTTTTATGAAAAATAAAAAAAATATTAAAGTTTGTTTGTCTCCTAATCAATTTTCATTGTATTCAGATGAGAAATCAATAGTAGTAATTATTGATATTTTGAGAGCAACTACTGTAATTTCTACTGCATTTAAATTTGGTATTAAGGATGTTTTACCTGTAATGTCTGTACAAGAAGTTAAGTTATTTAAAAATAAAAAAAAATACATCGTTGCTGCTGAAAGGAATACATTACCAATTAAGGGAATTAAATTTGGAAATTCTCCTTTTCAATACATTCATAATAATGAAATTAATGATAAAACACTTGTTTTAACCACAACTAATGGAACAAAGGCAATTAGCTTAGCAAAGGGACATAAAATTGTTACAATGTCTCTTATAAATATTGATGCTGTATATGATTTTTTATTAAATTATAATAGTAAAAATGTAATCATACTTTGCTCTGGTTGGAAGAATTTTATAAATCTTGAAGATACTATATGTGCAGGTAATTTATGTCATAAATTACTTTCAACTAATCAATTTATTTCGAATTGTGATTCTTCAAGAATAGCATTGGAAATTTTTTTAAAAAGTAAAAATAATTTGTTTGATTATTTACGTTATTCTTCTTATAGAAAGCGAAATTATTCTCCTGAATTAATAAAGGATTCCAAATTTTGTCTTAATCCTAATTTTTATTCTAATATAGTCCCTTTTTATGAAAATGGAAGGCTTGTTAAAAAAGTTTTTGATTTTTAACTTTTTATTTTAAAATAAATAAATAAAACCTAAATTAAATGATTTATTTTTAAATGTGTATGAGCTAGATTCAGATAGTATATCTAGTGGTGTAGAAATTTTTCCAATTTCTGTTAATCCAGTATAATTTCTTAAATCAAGCATTAAACTTTCCGTTAGATTGTAAGAAAAACCAAAATTTACACCAATGTCTAGATTTTCTTCTTTGAATTCACCCTTATCTTGAAGAAGTATATTTTCTGGACTTTCACTATAAGTATAATCAGAGTTAATCAAAAATCCAATAGTTGGACCAAAATTAAGCTTGAATTTTGTTGTAATAGGCAATGATAAGATTGGGTTAAGACTTGCGTAGGATAAAACCATATCATTAGTTGTTTTATACATATCTCTACTATTAAGTAAATAGTCATGTTTATAATCATAATTAAATGAAAGACTCTTTTGAGTATATAATATTTCTGTGTTTAATTTCCATTTATGATTAAATGGTATTTGTATACAAAAACCTCCAGAAAAGCCAATATTAGGATTAACACTAATATTTTTAACATATTCTTCTGGAATAGAATTAATATTTGCTATTTCTATTCCAAATTTAATACCATACTTATTAGGTAAAAGACTTTGAGATTTCATATTAAATACTGAAAAAATAAATAATATAAAAATTAGAGTGTTTTTTTTCATTTTACAAATTTAAGAATTTAACATCACAGGCATAACTAACATTAGAGTATTTTCATTTTCATTTTGACCATCTAGAGGAAGAATTATTCCAGCTCTATTTGGAGTGCTCATTTCAAAAGATATTTTTTCAGATCCTATATTGTTTAGCATCTCTATTAAGAATCTTGAATTAAAACCTATTTCTATATCGTCACCTTCATACTGACATATGAGTCTTTCTTCAGCTTTATTTGAAAAATCTAAGTCTTCAGAAGTTATTTGTAGATTGCTTCCAGCAATTTTAAATTTTATTTGATGTGTAGTTTTATTTGCAAATATAGACACTCTTTTAATAGAATTTAGTAATTCAGAAGTTTCAATAGTTAATTTATTAGGGTTTTCAGTAGGGATTACAGCATCATAATTAGGATATTTTCCATCTATTAAACGGCAAATAACTGTAGTGTTACTAAATGAAAATAGTGCATTTGTTTCATTTAGTTCCATTTTTATGTTTTCTTCATCCTCAATATTATTTTTTAAGATATTTAGAGGTTTTTTTGGTAATATAAATGCTGTTGTTATCTCTGAATTAATATCATTTCTAGTATGCTTAACAAGCTTATGTGCATCTGTAGCTACGAAAATTGTATTATCTGAAGAAATATTGCAATACATTCCTGACATTACTGGTCTAATTTCATCATTACCACTTGCAAAAAGTGTTTTATTAATTGCATTTGCTAGTATATTTCCTTTTATGTTTGTTGAATTACTATTATTTAGTTCGGGAATTTTTGGAAATTCATCTGCATTGTTACCAGCAAGTTTATAATTTCCAAGCTCAGAACTAATCTCTATTGCATAATTTTCAGCATTTACTACGAATGTTAATGGTTGATTTGAAAACGTTTTTAATGTGTCAATTAAAATTCTAGCGGGTATTGCTATTTCGCCGTTTGAATTGGACTCAACATTTAAACTAGAAATCATAGTTGTTTCTAAATCAGAAGCTATTATTTTTATTTGATTTTTCTTAATATCAAATAAAAAGTTATCAAGGATAGGAAGGGTGTTGTTTGCACTAATTACACCGTTTAATTTTTGTAATTGCTTTAATAATGCATTACTGTTTATAATGAATTTCATATTTTAAAATTTACTTTTCAAATATAATTGATATCATTCTTTATTTATCAAATTATTTACTAAATTCATCAATAGTAATTAACACTTTGTTAAAAACATATTTTTGAATTATCATTAATTCATTATTACTATTTTTTGATAAAAGAACATCAATATTTGATTCTTGATTATTTGTTTTTTTGATTTTATCTTTACTATATACAAACAAGGTGTCTTTATTTACTGTTAGTCCAAATATTGGTTTTTTATTTGTCAAAATACTATCTGAGTTAAATTTACTATTATAATTTATATTTTTAATTAAATTGATATAATTGTTGATTGCCAAAGTATCAAATTCAATACTTTGCTTTCTATAATTTAGTAATTGTATAGGATTCATTACAATGCTGAAAGAGTTTTTAGGAATTGTAAAATCTAATAATGAAATGTTATTAATATATTTGATGTTATTAAATATTTTTTGATCTAGCCAATTATCTTTAATGTTTAGCTTTCCTCCTTGAATCCCATAACTAGCAGATGGGTACCCACTAAATCCAGGTATATGTACAATATATGGTTCATTTTCATCATTTAATAGCATGTAATTTGCTTTATGATTTTTAGTTGGATTGCCGATGATATATGATTTTATATCATCTTTTGTATAAATCTCAATTTTAACTCCTTTGGTAGCTAAATTTTTAATTACTCTTTCTAAAGCATTTACAGAAACTGGTCTTTCAATACGTAATTTTTGAATTGAATTTAATAAATTATTAATTGCTTCTTTTTTAATTGTATATTTTTCATTTAATTTCCATATATTATTGTTTTTTTTAATTAAAACTTCATTTCCATGTTTGTCTGCCATGAAAATTGTATGAATAGAAGTAGTATCATTGACGTTAAAAATATTATTTTTTTGAATAGTTGATTTATTTCTATTCATAAATAAGTATATGAAAATTGAAAAAATAATTATTAAAATAAAATATTTAAATATTTTTGGCATTTCTTGTTGTCTTAGTATAAAATATAATTAGTAAAAATAATAACGGGACAAATATATTTATTAACTGAATTAAATTTCTATAGCTTTTAGTAATACTCTTGTCTAAGAGTCTTAATTTGATTTTTTTACTTTTTAACAAATTAACATTAGGACTATTGCAAAGATGTTGAATAGCATTTATAATGAATGTTTTGTTTCCTTTGTAAATATATTCAATAAATTTATCGTATCCTAGTGGATAAATATTTCCATTACTAACATCATTTGCGATTATATCTGCATCTGAAACTATAATCATTGAAGTTGGTTTAGATTTTTCTATAAATGATATTTTTTGATTTTTAGGTAACATTCTATTTTTAAAAACAGATTCAAATTCACCTTCTAAAAGAACAGCAATTATTTGATTTTCTTTATTATATGTATCTAATTTAGGAGGGTTTTTCAGCATATTTAATGAGATCTTAACAGGAGCAGAAATTGTTCTAGTTTTTTTAGAACTTTTTAATAAAATTGTCTTTTTAATATTATTTTGAATTGTATCTATAGAACTTGCAAAATTACATTTAATAGCATCAAGATTCTTTGAAATAGGGTGTTTGCTATTAGAATTTAGTAATGGAAAGTAAGGCCAAGTGAAAAATTCCTGTTGGGGTAAATTATTGCTATATCCAGTTATTATTGGTATTTTAGTAGCTCTTAAATCTTCAATAATATTATAATTTATTCTTGCACCATATTTAAATAATTGATCGTTTAAATTTAGATTGTTTTGAGTGGCAATAAAACTTCCATTATTAAATTGTAGACTATCCATATTAGCTTTGACCCCATCAATTAACCATAGTATTTTACCACCACTCATAATATATTGGTCAAGTAAAAATTTCTCTAAATTGTTGAATGGAATAGAAGGTTTGGCAATAACGATTGTTGTATACTGCTTAATTTTATTTAATTGTTTTTCAATACTTGGTTTCTGACTTATACTATCTAATGAATATTTTTTTATATCAAATTTTTCTACATTATAATAATAGGAAAGATTATAATTATCCTTTAATATTGATTTAGTTACATCTAAAATCCTATTATTATCGATCTCACCATTTCCTTCTAAAAATGCAATCTTCTTTTTTTTATTATTTGTAAGGCTTAGTATAGAAGTAATAAATTTATATTCAATTTCCTCAATTGAAGAATTAATGTTTTCTGCTGGTCTTTTATTGACATTATTTTCAAGAAAATTAATAGCAATATGTTTATCTTTATAGTAAATGACAGCACCAGGAAAAATTATTTGATTTACTTTACTGTTATCATTAATAATTTCTAAATCTGTTGGTAATAAACCCTTTTTAACCAATTGTTTAATTAATTCTAAATTATCTTTAGATTCATTAGGATTAATAAATTCAAAATCAATTAAATTAGGAGAGTAGTTTCTTATTAATTTTAGAAAGTTAAGTGCTGAATTACTTAATTTTTTAAATTCAGATGGAAATTGTCCCTCTAAATAAACTTTGATAAATACTTTATCATCAATATTTTTAATGATTTTTATGCTTTCATCAGAAATTGTATGATTTTTGTCAGAGGTTAAATCAAAATTTAAATTTAATTTTTCATCAATTAGTGCAAGTACTATCAATATTGATATTAATAAAAATGGAAGTAAAATAGTGTTTGTAATTTTTTCTTTCATGATTATATAATAGCTTTAACTACTTTGTCTACTTAAAATATTATTTTTTGTCATTTTATTAAAAAATATTATTATTGAAGTAAAATAGATTACATCAATTAGCCTTATTAAACCTTTACTCATGTAATTAAAATGGTATGAAACACCAATTTTTTCTATCAATAAATCAAAATTAGAAAATAGTTGGATCTTACTTATAACGTCAACGCCAAAATAAAGTAGACTGCATAAGATAATACCAGTGATTAATGAAACTATTTGATTAGAGAATAATGATGAAGAATAAAGGCTTAAGGAGGTAAATAGTAGTCCTAAAAAAATCAGTCCAAGATATGAGCCGAAAATAGATGCTAAATCAAAATTGCCTTTTGTTTCTCCTAAATAATAGATGGAAATAACATAAATTATAGTGGGCATAATTGATAATAGAATTAATGAAAAAATCGCAAGAAATTTTCCATAAATAATATTTGATATTGTAATAGGCTTAGTAATAAGAATTTCTATTGTTCCGGAACTAAATTCTTCTGAGAACATTTTCATGCTTATCGCAGGAATAAAAATTATAAATAATAGAGGAGATATAGTAAATAACATATCCATATTGGAATATCCATAATCAATTATATTAAATGGACTTATTTTGGACCATAATAATATACCATTAGTTAATAGATAAATTGCAATAATCAAGTATCCAGTTATTGTACTGAAAAAAAGATTTAGTTCTTTTTTTAAAATTGTAATCATTTAAATTCTACTCTTATTGTTTCATGCAAATTTAATCCTAATAGTTTATTTGCTTGTCCTTGATTAATTGCAATTTGAAGTAGATTATTTTCTCCAAATATAGCAAGCTTTTCAGCAATTGGGACATCTTTATATTTACTTGATATTTTAGTAATTTTTTCGTCTTCTCTACCAAACATAATTGAAAAACTATTTCTTTTTAATTTATAAAATTGCTCCTTTGTAATATTCGAAAATGCATTACCGTAATTATCTACATATATAATTAATCCTTTTAATATATTATTATTAAATACAGGTTGAAGTTCCATTTTTTGTACTTCAAGATCTGAAATAACAGATCCAATAATCTCCATAGTACCACCTCTAGCCAAGTGACAGGCTGCGGGAACAAATATATTTTTAATTGCAAAGGTTGTACAATTAGTTTTTTGCGAAATATTTAGTTTAACTATTTTTTCTGCTTTTATTTCATTTAAAAATAAAGTAAATAATCCATTGTCAGATCCAATAAAATATTGATTATTTACTTTTATGGCAACATGTTCATTCCTTACTGAAATTTCATCATCAATACTAATAATATGTATAGTTCCATCTGGAAAATCTTTATAGCAATTTTTGAGAATAAAAGCGGCCTCATAAATATTAAAAGGAGATATATTATTAGAAATATCAATAATTTTAACATCACTTATTTGACTATAAATTGATGCTTTGACTGTAGCTAAATAACTATCTTTATTTCCTAAATCAGTAGTTAATGTAATTATTGACATTTAATAAAAAATAATTGATGTTCTTGTGAAAATATCGTTATTTTGTGTTCATCAAAATTATAATAAATTGTACAAATTATTAAACAATGAGTGAAAAATTAATTTTGCTTAATAATATAGATATAACAAAGTTGTTTGGCTTGAACAATCATAAGTTAGATAAAATCAAAACCTTTTTTCCAAAAATAAAGATTATTTCTAGAGGTGAAGAGTTAAAAATTCAAGGTAGTAAAAATGATCTTATATTTTTTGAAGATAAATTATCAAAATTCATTTTACATTTAGAAAAATTTAATTCTTTATCATTAAGTCAGTTAGAGAGTATTTATAATAATGATTTTGATCTTCAATCTAATGAAAAGAATGAAATAATTATTTATGGTAATAATGGTAAAATAATAAAAGCTAGAACTCAAAATCAAAGAAAAATTGTTAAAGATATTAACTCTAATGATATACTTTTTTCAATAGGGCCAGCAGGAACTGGTAAAACATATACAGCGATAGCTTTAGCTATCCGAGCTTATAAATTAAAGCAAGTTAAAAGAATAGTGTTAACAAGACCAGCAATTGAAGCAGGTGAAAATATAGGCTTTTTACCAGGTGATTTGAAAGATAAACTAGACCCTTATATGCAACCACTGTATGATGCATTATTCGATATGCTTCCTATTAAAAAATTAAATTATCTTTTAAGTAATGAGATTATACAAATCTCACCATTGGCGTTTATGAGAGGAAGGACTCTTGATGATGCATTCGTTATTTTAGATGAAGCTCAAAATACAAGTGAAAGTCAAATGAAAATGTTTTTAACCAGAATGGGTGTGAATGCCAAATTTATTATTACTGGAGACATAACTCAAATTGATCTTCCCAAAAAATCTAAATCAGGTTTAATAAGTGCAGAAAAAAAACTTTGTGACATAAAAGGGATTTCTTTTATATATTTGGAAAATAAAGATATAATTAGACATAAATTAGTTAAAAAAATTATTAATGCATACAAAAAATAGAATATGAAAAACACAATAAATGAAACTAAATTTAAGCTACCTGGACAAACAAAATTTTATAAAGGTAAAGTAAGAGATGTGTATACAATAGACAATGATCTACTTGTAATGATTGCAACTGATAGGATTTCTGCATTTGATCATGTTTTACCAGCTGGAATACCCTATAAGGGACAAGTTTTAAATCAAATAGCATCTAAATTCTTAGATGCAACTTCTGATATTGTTCCAAATTGGATGTTAGATACTCCAGATCCTTCAGTAACTATAGGTAAGATGTGTGATCCTTTTAAAGTTGAAATGGTTATTAGAGGATACTTAACTGGTCACGCTTGGCGTGAATATAAAGCTGGTAAAAGAAGTATTTGTGGTGTTTCTATGCCTGATGGGATGGTTGAAAATCAAAAATTTGATAAACCATTAATTACACCAACAACAAAGGCTGAAGTAGGTCATGATGAAGATATCAGCAGAGAAGAAATACTGAGGCAAAATTTAGTTAACGAAGAAGACTATTCTATGTTAGAAAATTATACAATGGCTTTATTTGAAAGAGGTACTAAAATTGCTGCAGATAAAGGTTTAATACTTGTAGATACTAAATATGAATTTGGAAAGGATATGAATGGTGTGATTACTCTAATTGACGAGATTCATACACCCGATTCATCAAGATATTTTTATATTGATGGTTATGAAGAAAAAGTTGCTAATCAAGAATCACAAAAACAACTATCCAAAGAATTTGTAAGAGAATGGTTAATTCAAAATGGTTTTCAAGGCAAGGAAGGTCAAGATATTCCAGAAATGAATCAAACATACTGCGATTCCGTTTCAGAAAGATATATTGAGTTGTTTGAACATATTACTGGAGATTCATTTGTTAAAGAAGATGTTACTGATTTGTTAAATAGAGTTGAAAAAAATATTTTATCATATTTAAGTAGAAATTAGCATATAAGATTTTTAATTTATGTTGATTTCGTTACTTTACGTTGCAATAATTTTATCCTTGATAATATTATATTTTTATTATGTATTCTTTTTTTTCAAGTTGTTTAAACATAAAAATAAGAAAATAAAAAATAAATTCAATTCACCTGTTTCAGTTATTATTTGTGCAAAGAATGAATATAATAACTTAAAAAATAATCTTCCTTTAATACTGAACCAAGTTGATGTAGATTTTGAAGTTGTTGTTGTAGATGATCAATCTAGTGATTCAACAAAGATATTATTACAAAATTTTGCAAATGAATATAATAACTTATCAGTTGTTACAATTGAAAATCATATTAATAAAACTAAAGGTAAAAAGTTTGCGTTAACATTAGGAATTAAATCAGCTAGTCATGAATATTTACTATTAACAGATGCTGATTGTGTGCCAAGTTCTAATAAATGGCTGTATGGTATGACACAACATTTTACTATTTCAAATATTATTTTAGGTTATGGTTCTTACAGAAGAAAAAAAAGTTTTTTAAATAAATTGATAAGATTTGATACTTTTAATGTAGCTGTTCAATATTTTTCTTACTCTCTTAATAAACTGACTTATATGGGTGTAGGAAGAAATTTAGCTTATAAAAGATCTCTATTCTTTAATAATAAAGGTTTTGCAACTCATATTCATATCCCCTCTGGAGATGATGATTTATTTATTCAACAAATTGCTAATAAGGATAATGTTGAAATTGAAGTAAATAATCAATATCACACGATTTCTGAACCGATTATTTCGTGGAAGAAATGGTTTTATCAAAAAAGAAGACATATTTCAACTTCATCTGAATATAAATTTAAATTTAAGTTATTTTTAAGTTTATATCCATTAGTGCAATTAATTTTTTGGATTTTATTCTTTATATTATTTAGTAATGAATTATCATTATTTATTGTTTTAATTATTTTTTTTAAACTAATTCCAACTTATTATTTGTATTATGACATAATGAAAAAACTTTCTGTTTTTGACTTATATTTTTTACATCCATTATATGAAGTTTTATTCTTATTAATACAAGTAAAATTTGTAATATTGAATTTTATTAGTCAACCTAAGAAATGGAGTTATGATGAGTAAACTAACTGATAAAGGCAAGCGTGATTTAAATTTAGTTAATAGAGCATTAAATACTGGTGATCCAAAAGCGTATAAAGAACTAATGTATTTATACAGGGATCCAATATATTTTATGCTATATGAAAAGCTTGGTGATCAAGAGATTGCTAAAGATTTAACAATTGAAGCGTTAGGTAAAGCCTTTAAAAAATTACATACTTATACACCAAATTTTGTTTTTAGTACATGGCTATATACTATTGCAAGAAATAATTGTATTGATTATTTAAGAAAAAATAAGTTACCTACGACATCTATAGATAAGATGATGGTTGATGAAGATGGTAAAAAAACTAATTTTGATTTAAAATCTAACGATCCTAATCCAGAAAAAATTCTGATTAAGAAACAAAGAATAGCAATTTTAAGACAAATAGTTGATCAGCTAAAGCCTAAATATAGAATTCTTGTTAAATTAAGATATTTTAAAGAAATGTCATATGATGAGATTTCAGAAAAATTAGATATTCCATTAGGAACAGTTAAAGCCCAATTACATAGAAGTAGAGAGCAATTATTTAAGATTATGTCAGGCACTAAAGATTTTATTTAATGCAAATACTTGAAAAATATTTTAAATTATCTAAAACACAAAAGCAACAATTCTTATTATTAGATAAGCAGTGTAAATACTGGAACACAAAAATTAATATTATTTCTCGTAAAGATATTCACAAGTTATATCAAAATCACATTTTACATTCCCTTGCTATTTCAAAAATAATTCAATTTAAAGCTAATTCCAAAGTATTAGACGCTGGAACTGGTGGTGGTTTTCCAGGAATACCCCTAGCAATACTATTTCCAAAAGTTAATTTTTTTTTAGTTGATAGTATTAAAAAGAAAATTAAGGTTGTTAATGAAATTTATAAAAGTATTGGCTTAAAGAATATTCAAACTTCTCATTCAAGAATAGAAGATTTGAATGATTCATTTGACTTTATTGTAAGTAGAGCAGTTGCAAAAATGGGTACTTTTAATAACTTAGTAGTTGGAAAGTTAAGCAATAAAAATTTTAACAATTTTAATAATGGTATTTTTTACCTTAAGGGTGGAGATTTATCTAATGAGTTAAAAGGAATTAATCATAAATTATTTAAAATTTCAGATTTTTTTAATGAAGATTATTTCATCACTAAGAAGATTATTTATATTAATGATAAAAATTTAATTTAATCAATGCTAATCTTTTTTGCACCAATAGATGATTTCACCTTTTGGAAGTGCATAACGTTTAACCAGTTCATCGTCTATATTATTTACGTAATCACTTTCAATTACATTAAAACC